>LWDU01040007.1_pt1 | contig 31561 bp, 31 predicted proteins | sample 727161 | NCBI WGS metagenome assembly LWDU01 (sample SAMN04566230, study PRJNA314399) | hydrothermal vent metagenome | isolation source: deep sea hydrothermal plume seawater | place: Mexico: Gulf of California, Guaymas Basin | collected 2004-07-11
GCCGGTAAAGGGACTTTCGGAAGCGGACTGGCTCGATTTCTTTGGCAAGGTGATGGATTCCACAAGCCTCCCCGTCGCAATTCAGAATGCTCTGGATTACCTCGGTGTGGGACTTTCGGTGAAGGGTCTCATGACCCTGCTCAAGCGTCATCCGAACTTCACCCTCCTCAAGGGCGAGGGCCCTTAGTGACGATGGCGGAAGTCATCCAGGTCACGGAGAAGGGAGGCTTTCGGTTTTCAATGGGCGGGGCGGACTGGAACTGACGGACTGCCTTCGTGCGGGCTGTATGGGGATGGTTCCGGCTCCGGAATGTGTCGACCGGCAGATCCGGATCTATGAACTGATGGAACAGGGAGGCTCCGAAGCCGAAACGGAAAAACTCCGCGCCGGCTCACGCACTTATTTGCGATAAGGTCTAAAGTAGCAGGTAGGCCAGCACGATCTGAAACAGGTCCACGTTCTGCACCAACGGCTCCGGACCAAAGAGCCTCAGCAGCAAGGCACTCAAGACCAGCCAGTTGATTGGACAGAAGATAACCCAGAACCGGATATGCTGACCGAGTGAATTGTGCTTGAGGGACCACACGAACAAGAAGCGGTGGTTCATGACATGCCACGCTCTAGAGAACGAGCGTTCGACCAGCAGCACCGCGAAGGGCGCAATCAGCCCCGAAGGCAGGATCTCTTAAAGCATGGTGATCCAGAACTGCTTCCACGAGAACTCGACGGGCGTGTGCAGGGTGTGGTGTTGATCTTCCGGAACTTGGCGGCGCAGACGGGCCGCGTCCAGTTTGCCGGACACTCCGGCCAGCAACTGCTCGTCCTCCTGCTTGGAAGGTCGTCGCTTCAGCAGCCGCGACTCGCTCTTGTGGTGCTTCACTACCTCCTGCTCCGGGGGGCTGAGGATGGTTGCTTCATATCTCCCTTTGGTTCTCGTGATTCTCAATGATTTTCATGCACTTTCGTTGGAGCAGCGTCCTCTGGACGCGATGCGGCTCCTACAGCCCGCCCTTCCCGCTTACAGCCTACAGCCTAATTCACCGTCCAGGCCTGCTGTCCTCGGATGAGGGCTTTGAGGTCGCCAGCGCCCTGTTTTTCGCGTTGGAGTTGCTCGCGTTCGAGGATGGTGTCCTCGTGGGTGGAGCGTTCCTCCTGATGGATCACGCCGAGCGGCACGGGGTAGTCCGGGTAGTCGAACTGGCTGACAATGTGGGAGTACATGTCGTCCTCCGGATCGTGATAGAGCAAATCGGTCGGCACCTGCTCCGGATCAAATTCCACCACCATCGGCTTCAGTCCGCGCAGGCGGATGCCTTTGTTGCGGTCCTTGCCGAAGACGAGCGGCTTCCCAGCTTCAAGCCGCACGAGCCGGTCTTCGCGCAGCGAGCGTTCGGTGATGGAATCCCAAGTACCTTCGTTGAAGATCGGGCAGTTCTGGAGGATTTCCACAAAGGCGGTGCCGTGGTGCGCGGCGGCGGCCTTGAAGACCGCCTGCAAACCTTTGGGGTCGGTGTCCAGCGCACGGGCCACGAAAGTCGCCCCGGAGGAAAGCGCGAAACTCACCGGGCGCACGGGCTGGTCAAACGCCCCGCCGGGGGTGCTTTTCGTGACCATGCCGAACTCGGAGGTGGGCGAGGACTGCCCCTTGGTGAGTCCGTACACGCGGTTGTTGAAAAGCAGGATGTTGACGTCAACGTTGCGACGCAGGATATGAAAAAGGTGGTTGCCGCCGATGCTGAGGCCGTCGCCATCGCCGGTCACGAGCCACAACGAGAGTTCTGGGCGGGCGATCTTGAGTCCGGTCGCAAAGGCCGGGGCGCGCCCGTGGATGGTGTGCATCCCATAGGTGTTCATGTAGTACGGAAAGCGGCTCGAACAGCCGATTCCAGAGATGAAGACGATGTTCTCGCGGGGCACACCCAGTTCCGGAAACACCTTCTGGACGTTGCTGAGAATCGAGTAATCGCCGCAGCCGGGGCACCAACGGACGGTTTGATCGGAAGTGAAATCCGCCTTGGTGAGGTTGCGCGGGACAGGAGCGTTCATGGTTTTCGCAGGTTGAGGTTTCAGTCGACGGCTTCCGCCTTGGGACGGGACTTGCGGAGCAACGCCCGGATGCGGTGTTCAATTTCGGTGATCTGGAACGGACGCCCTTGGACCTTGTGGAAGGAAATGGCGTCCACCAGAAATTCGGCGCGCAGGACATGCGCGAGCTGCCCCCGGTTCATTTCTGGAACAAAGATGTGCCGGAAGTTGGCCAGCACGGTGCCGAGGTCTTCCGGAAGCGGATTCAGGTGCCGCAACACGAGCAGCGAGACGGGCTGGCCTTGGGCCTGAAGCTTTTCGACTGCACTGCGCGAGGGGCCGTAGGAACTGCCCCAAGTGACCACCAGCACTTCGTTCTGCTTCGGCCCCATCACCTCAAGGGGAGCCAGCGTCTTCGCAACCGCCTGGATTTTCGCCTCGCGCACACGAACCATGCGCTCATGGTTTTCCGGCTCGTAGTTGATGTTGCCCGAATCGTGATCCTTCTCCAGCCCGCCGAGGCAGTGTTCGAGTCCGGGAGTTCCGGGGAGCGCCCACGGGCGCGCATGCGTTTCCGGGTCGCGCAGGTAGGGATGGAAGCCCTCCGCTTCGGTGCGGAAGTTTGGCGTGAGATCCGGGAGCGTTGACAAATCCGGGAGCCGCCACGGTTCCGCGCCGTTGGCAAGCGAGTTGTCGCTCAGCAGGATCACGGGGGTCATGTAATTGATGGCAATCCGGAACGCCTCCAGCGCCATCAAAAAGCAGTCGCCCGGAGTGCAGGGTGCCACGATGGGAATTGGGCATTCGCCGTGACGACCATAGAGGGCAGCGAGCAAATCGGACTGCTCGGTTTTGGTTGGCAATCCGGTGGACGGCCCGCCCCGCTGGATGTTCAGCAGCACGACCGGCAGTTCGGTCATCACCGCATAACCCAGTGCCTCAGATTTGAGGTCGAGTCCGGGACCACTCGTTCCAGAAACGCCAAGTGCTCCGCCAAATGATGCGCCAATCGCGGCGGACATCGCAGCAATCTCATCCTCGGCTTGGAGGATGCGTACCCCAAAATGCTTGTGACGGGCGAGTTCGTGCAGCACGTCCGAGGCGGGGGTGATCGGATAACTGGCGTAAAGCACGGTGCGTCCGGATTGCTTTGCGGCGGCGACCACTCCGTAAGAAAGCGCTTGGTTCCCGGTGATTTGGCGGTACTCTCCGGCAGGCATTTTCGCGGGGCGCACCCGGTAGCTTTCCTGAAAGACCTCGGTGTTCAATCCAAAGTTGAAACCGGCGTTGAGTGCTTGCGTGTTCGCCTTGCACACCTCCGGGCGGTTCTTGAATTTCGATGCGATCCACTCCAGCGTGTAATCCAGCGGGCGATCAAACAACCAGCACAACGCTCCGAGCGCAAAGAAGTTCTTGCTGCGCCCTGCCTCCTTGTGCGAAAGCCCGGAGTCCTCGGTCGCCTTGATCGTCAGCGAAGAAATCGGGATTGGCACCACGCGGTAGTTCTCCAGCGAACCGTCCTCCAGCGGATTCTCCTTGTATTCGGCCTTACGGAGGTCATTTTTTGAAAAATTGTCGGAGTTGACGATCACGATGCCGCCTTTCTCCAAGTCCATCAGGCTCACCTTGAGCGCCGCAGGATTCATCGCTACCAGCACGTTGGCGAAGTCTCCGGTGGTGTGGATGTCCTGACTGGAGAAACCCAGCATGAAACCGGACACCCCCGCGAGCGTCCCGGCGGGCGCACGGATTTCCGCAGGGAAGTCCGGAAAGGTGCTGATGTCGTTGCCGATGAAAGCGGCAGTGCTAGTGAACTGGCTGCCCGTGAGTTGCATGCCGTCGCCGGAATCTCCGGCAAAACGGACCGTCACGGTTTGCAACTCAGTGCGGGGCACAGCGTGGAGCGTGGTCATTTGAAAGTGGAACGGGGAATTGGAATCACAGGAGGTTCACAGCCTCGAATACTCGGACACGCACACAAATTTGTACGGTGTTCTTCAGCCTAGCAAGAATTCAACCAAGAGGAAACCCCCAGCACCGCAAATCGCTGCTCAGGTGCTTAGCACCGCCGCGACCTCGCCGTGCTTGTGACCTGCTTGCAAAAGTGCCGCAATCTGGTAGCGTTTATCTTAGGTGAGTTGCACTTACGAGTTGAATCCACGCCGTAATTAGGGTGAGAAAACCGAATCAGACCGTCCCTGCTTTGACGAAGGAGGCGGTGAAGGGGTCGATGCCAATGCTGGTGAGTGCCTGTTCCCAGCGTTGCTCGTGTTCTAAACCCATCACCAATTCCGCATCGAGGGGACTGAGCCACCAAGTTTCCTCCTGAATCTCGCGGTCGAGTTGTTCCGCGCCCCACCCGGAGTAGCCGCAGCCGAGCAAGTAGCGGGAGGGGCCACGCTCCTCGGCAAGGGCACGGATGACATCCTGCGCAGAACTCAGCCGGAGTTGCGCGGAGATGGAAGTGGTGCCCTCGTTTTCGTAATCGGAACTGTGGACGGCCCAAAACATCTCGCCTTGCTGCACGGGGCCTCCGATCATCAGGGGACACGCGAAGGCCGGATTTTCGTGCAGGTTTTCATCGGCGAGGATTTCCCGGACCTGTGCCGAGGCGGGTTGGTTGACCACCAACCCAAAGGCCCCCTGTGCATCATAGTTGCACAGCAGCACCACAGACTTCTCGAAATAGCCGTCCTGCAACCCTGGCAGGGCGACCAACAAACCCGGAACGTCACTCGTTGACATGGCATCTCTTGTTGTAGTGGTTACAGTGGTTGAGCCGTCATGAGTCGGGCTCCCTCCCGAACACGGCGTGAGCCGAGCAGTCCGGACCATGTGCAAGCCAAACGCTTTCTGCATAGAATCCGGCATCACCGCTCCACCACGCGCTCCCGAAATCAGCCAGCTCCGGGTGCGCTGGAGGTGCTGCAAGGTATTTTCAAAGCTTCGGGACACCATCATTTAATGACTCTGGCCAAACTTCGCAAGCTTTGGTTTGAGTCGGTGGATCATTTTCTTGCGCAAAACGCTTTTCCTCGCAACTTCTCGGTCACAAAAAACTTCGCCGTCACCCAAGAATGGTTGCAGCGTTTTGCCAACCAGCAACCGACTCCGGAACTGCTGGAGGTGCTGACACGAATCCGAGGGCGTGACTTCAGCCGCATGGAACCTCTGCTGAAGACGCTGTCCGGGCGGCTGGACCGTGCGCTTGCACCTGCCGAGGAGCAGTTGATCCGGGGATTTGCCAATTTTCGGGCTAGTGAAACCGTGCTGCACCTGACCGTGTATGATGGCAGCATCGCACAGGCACTTCAGTTTGAGATGCCGAGCTACCTTAAACTGCTGCATCGCTTGCTCCCGGAAATGCGCATTGACCGCATCCGTTGTCATGTCGGCGATCTGGGACAGGTGCAGGCTGATCAGCAATTGGTTGCGGAACTTGCCGAGGTGTGGCCCCGCTTGCTTCCGGAAACGGTTGGGCGGTGTTGTGCCCCGGCTTTCATCCACCGCGCCTCCAAGCGGCAGGCGGTGCTGGTGCTGTTGGTGGAATCGGAAGCCGTCCGTGAGGAACTGATCCGGGTTCCCGGACTGGATTGGCTTCATGCGGAAATCATGCGCAAGCATCCCGCCGCCAGCGGTAGCTTCCCCCGTGTTTCCCTTGCCGTGCGCTCCGGTGCCTCCGCGCAGCACGTCCGGGCGAACGCTGTGGCACTTGCGGCGTCTCTCGTTGCAAAGCCTGCCACCGAGTCTGAGGTGACGACTTCTCACGCCCAGCAGCAGGTGCGGCACATTCTCAACGAGCTACGCACCTCCGAACCCACTCATGTGGTTCAGGATTCCAGCGATTCCCAGAACGCAACATAACTCCGATAGCGCACTGCGCTGATTGCGCCTTCGGCAACCCCTTGTTGCACTGCGCAGTCCGGTTCGTGGCGATGGCTGCAACTTGCAAAGCGGCACTGTGTCCGCAACGTGGCGAACTCCACAAAATGCTGATCCAGTGTTTTCCGGGCCACGCCGAGCGGTTCAAGTTCGCGGATGCCCGGCGTGTCCACGAGGTAGCCGCCTTTCGGAAGCCGGAACATCTGGGCCATCGTGGTGGTGTGTCGCCCCTTGCCGCGTTTTTGGTTGACGGCGCCCACGCGGATTTCCCAATCCGGATAGAGTGCTTTGACGAGCGAGGATTTGCCAACTCCGGAATGTCCTGCCAAAACCGAGGTGCGTTGCCGGAGGCAAGCGCGGAGTTCATTTAATCCGGAAGGCACCGTGGCACTGGTGAGTAGCACAGTATAGCCCAAGTCCGAGTAAAGCTTCTGGATCATTGCGGTTTCCTGTGTTTCACCAAGGTCGGCCTTGTTGAGAACGAGCACCGGAGTCAGCCCCCCGTCGAGCCCGGCGACGATGAGGCGGTCCACCACTCCATGCCGAAATTCCGGACGCTTCAGGGCTGCAACGATGAGCAGTTGTTCGGCATTGGCGACCAACGTTTGTTCTGGAAGCCCCTCACGGGAGCGGCGGGCCAAGCGGCTGTGGCGGGGTTGCAACTCACGAATCCAGCCAGCATCTTCTGCGGCGTCCGGTTCGACCACGACGACATCCCCGACCGCGACGCGAGCTTCAGAGGCGTTGTCCTGAAAGAGGTTGCCCCGGATGCGGCAGAGTCGGGGTTCGGCCTGCCCAAGGTCAACATAGTAGAAACTGCGGGTGCGCTGGAGGACAACGCCAGTGGAAAACTTGGAGGAGGTTGGGGGCGAGGCTTCGGAGTTGCGCACGGGAATACCGGGCTACTCCCCGGAATCGAAGTCGAAGGGTTCTCCGTCCGCGCGGTACTCGTTGAGCTTGTTGCGCAGGGTGCGGATGCTGATACCGAGCATCTGCGCGGCCTTGGTGCGGTTGCCCTTGGTTTCCCGGAGGGTTTCGAAGATGAGCTTCTTTTCGGCCTCCTTCATGGACATCCCCACCTCAATACCCAGTGCGGAAGCGTTGCTGGCAGACGGCAGGGCCGCAGGGGGGCCAGACGAAGAAACGTTGAGAGAAACGGCAGCGGCGAGGTCGGCGTTCAGTGAGCCTTGACCGGTTTGGGAATGCATGAGTAGGTTGTGGGGCATGATCTCCTTGCCGTTGCACAGCAGCAGGGCGCGTTCCACCACGTTCTCCAACTCCCGGACATTGCCGCGCCAGTTGTAGTGCATGAACATGTCCATCGCCTCCTGTGTGATCACCGGCTTTTCCCGCCCGTTGATGCGGGCGTGCTTGATGAGGAAATGATCAACAAGAAGATGAATGTCGCCCTTGCGGTCGCGCAACGGCGGTAACACCAGCGGGATGACGTTGAGGCGGAAATAGAGGTCTTCCCGGAACTTGCCGGACTCGATCATCTCCAGCATTACACGGTTGGTGGTGGCAATCACCCGGACATCAATGCTGATCGGACGCTCGCCCCCAATCTTGTCAATCTCGTACTCTTGCAGCACCCGCAACAGCTTCGCCTGAAGGGGAAGCGCCATCTCGCTGATTTCATCCAGCAGAATCGTTCCCGTGTGCGCCTGCTCGAATTTCCCCCGGTGATCGGTGTTCGCACCCGTGAACGCGCCTTTCTTGTAGCCGAACAACTCGCTCTCCAGCAGAGTCTCCGGGAGCGCGGCGCAGTTGATGGCGACAAAGGGCTTGCTGGCGCGGTCGGAGTTGAGGTGGATGAAGCGGGCGAGTAACTCCTTGCCGGTGCCGCTCTCGCTTTGGATGAGGACGGGAGCCTTTGCCTTTGAGATGTTGCGGGTGACTTCCAGCAGGTTGAGCATCTCCTGATTCTGGGTGATGATCTCCTTGTAGCTTTCGCTGCCCCCGGATTTCTTCGGAGCCGGAGCCGCTCCTTGCGTCATGGGTCCGGTGTGCTCTCGGAAGGTCAGCGCCCGCTCGACCACAAAGGTGAAGGTGTCGAAGTTGAAGGGCTTCATCACATAGTCGAACGCGCCGTGCTTCATCGCCTCCACGGCGGTTTCCACGGTCGCATAGGCGGTGACCATGATCACCGCCTTCGACGAATCGAGTCGTTTGATGTCCTTGAGCAACTCCAGTCCGCTGCGCTTGGGCATGGTCATGTCGGTGATGACAAGCGAGTAGTCGTTTTTCTCGATCTTCTTCAGCGCGTCGTTGGCGTTGTGCGAAAGCTCCACGGGGTAGCCGCAGTGCTTCAGCGTTTCCGACATGGCGATACGCATTTCGACTTCGTCATCAACGATCAGGATGGGATTCATGGAGTTCTCTTTGGTCTCTGTAAGACGGTTGTCGTCGTCCGGGTCATGAGTCGGAAACAGGCACAGACTGCGGAATGCGCACGGTCACCCGGGTTCCGGAATCGGGTGTGCTGTCAATGGCGATCACCGCCCCGTGGGCTTCAAGAATGTTCCGCACGATCGCCAGCCCCAGCCCAGCCCCCAATTCCTGTGTGGAAAAGAACGGCTCAAAGGCTTGCTCCAGCACTTCCTGAGCCATGCCTGAACCAGTGTCGGAGATCACGACTTCCACCACCGGAAGTGCCCGGTTCTGGGCTGCTTGACCAAACACAGCCAGAGATTCTGCGTCCGTGATCGTCCGTTCGCAGGAACTGAGGTGGAGGTCGCCCGACTCGACCATCGCTTGCACCGCGTTGAGCAGCAAGTTCCGGAAAACTTGGCGAAGCCGCTCTGCGGAACCACGCACGATCGAGACTTGGGCGTGGAGGTCAGTATGGACCCGAATGTTATTGTACTCTACCAATTGTCTGAGAAATCTCAAACTCTCCTGCAAAATCTCCTGCAAATCAGCCGTCCCCGTAGGCAGCAGTGGTTGGGGTTGGGTGTACTCCAGAAAGTTCGAGACGGTTTGATTCATGCTCTGTGCCGCCGCCGAGAGATGCTGGAGCAGGGTTTGGGCACGTTCTGAAGGCATCTCCTGCTGCAACAGCGAGGTGAACAACTCGATGCTGCCGAGCGGATTGCGAATTTGATGGGCGACGTTTGCGGCCATCTCCCCCATCCCGGTCAGTCGGTTCTTGCGCTCGGCCTCGGCTTCAAGGTGTTTGAGTTCCGTGATGTCTTGGAGGTTGACGATCCATCCCAGTGTCTCATCGTTTGCCCCGCTCATGGGGGTGATCGAGAGGTTGAGGGTCAGCGGTGCTGTGCCTGCACGGAGGTGGTTCAACTCATGCTCCCGGACCTGACGCTGTGCTCCTTCGCCATCGTCCCAAGGCGCCACTTCCAGCGGCAGCACTTCACGAAACGGCGTTTGCAGGAGTTCCTTAACGGGCAGGCCGATCAGTCGGCTCGCCATGCGGTTGGCAGAGGTGATGAGGCCATCGAGATCAGTGACGAGGATACCAACCGCTGAACCTTCGAGGATGTTGGAGAGGTAATTCTGGGCGCGGTCCTTTTCGCGCAGGTTTTGCTCCAGTTCTTGATTTTTGTAGGCAATCTGCTCGTTGAGCGTCGCAACTTTTTCCTCGAACTGTTGGTAGTACGCTTGAAGCTGCTGTGCCGCTTCGCTGAAGCTCTCGAAGCCCTGTGCCAACGTTTCGGCAGAGAAGTCCGACCCGGCTTGCAGCAGGGAAGATTTTTGAGGTGACTGAAGGCCCATTTCTGTATTTGATCGCATCCTTGTGTAACCTGCAAAACCAATGCACGAAACATGCACGGCCGCTGCTCCTTCCGAGGAAGTTTCCTCGATCTGGAAGACAAGAATTGGTTTGAGGATTGAGTGGGCTTTGCTAAACTCTTGCTCTTCCGGTTCACACTCCACTCCAAGAGGTTCCAATGGCCTTGGCAGACGATTTTCAGAGCGCAGTTGAGCGGGCACCCAAGCTACCCAAACGTCCTCCCAGCGACATTCTCCTGCAGTTCTACGCGCTCTTCAAGCAGGCCTCGGTTGGTGACATGGAGGGGGACCGTCCAGGATTTGCCGATTTTGAGAGTCGTGCCAAGTACGATGCTTGGAGCAAGCTTCAGGGCAAGGCTCAGGAGGAGGCGATGCAGGAGTACATCGCCCTCATTGAGCGGATCGAACAGGAGCAGAACACCTAAGCCTATGATTCCAGACCTTCCGCTGAGTACTCTTGTCGAGCAAATCCGCTCTGGAACCTTTCAGGCTGAAGCGGTGATGGCAGCGGTGTACGAGCGCATCTCCGAACACGAACCCCAACTCAATGCCTACCGCAGCTTGCTCCCTCGAAAAACAGCCTTGGCACGAGCAGCGGGTATTGACCAGCGCATTGCAACGGGTGCAAGCGTGGGGCGGCTTGCAGGCATTCCGGTGTCCATCAAGGACTGCATCTGTGTGGCGGACCCGGAACTGACGAACACCTGCGGCTCCCGGATTCTCGAGGGCTACCACTCTCCCTACCACGCCACTGCTGTGGAGCGTCTGCTCGCCGAGGACGCAATCATCATCGGCATCACGAACATGGATGAGTTTGCGATGGGATCCTCCACCGAGAACTCGGCCTACGGCGTGACGCGCAATCCGCACAATCCGGAGCATGTGCCGGGCGGTAGCAGCGGCGGAGCGGCGGTTTCGGTTGCAACAGGCATGGCGCTGCTTGCCCTGGGAACCGACACCGGAGGCTCGGTGCGGCAGCCAGCATCCTTTTGCGGCGTCACGGGCATCAAGCCCACCTACGGCACCATCTCCCGCTATGGACTCATCGCCTACGGTTCCTCGCTTGACCAAATCGGAGTGCTGGCCCGCACTGCCGAAGATTGCCGACTCGCCTGCGACATTCTTCAGGGGCATGATCCCAAGGACAGCACCTCGGCGACACAAACCCTTGTCGCAGTTCCGGAAACGGCGGAGCTTGCGGGCTTGCGGGTTTGCCTCCCGGAAGAGTACCTGAACGCAGAATCGCTTGATCCCGAAGTGCGGGAAAGCGTGCAGGAAATTGCCGAGTGCTTACGAGCGAGTGGCGCAACCGTGGAGCAACGCTCCCTGCCGTTTCTGGAATACGTCATTCCGACCTACTACATTCTTGCTTTTGCCGAAGCAAGCTCCAATCTGGGACGCTTTGACGGCATCCGCTACGGAGTCCGCAAGCAACGGGAAAACTCGCTGAAATCGCTCTACACTACGTCCCGTGAGAAGGGCTTTGGCACTGAGGTCAAGCGCCGCATCATGCTCGGCACCTTCGTGCTGAGTTCTGGCTACTACGACCAGTTCTACGGACGTGCCACACAGGTCCGGGAACTCATGCGCTCCCAAGTGCAGACGCTGTTTGACGAGTTTGACCTGATCCTCGGCCCCACTGCGCCCGTGCCGCCGTTCCGGTTTGGCGAGAAAACCGCAGATCCACTCACGATGTATCTCACGGATCTGTGCAGTGTGCTGGCGAACTTGACCTACACCCCCGCAATTTCGATTCCCGGAAAACCGACTGCCTCCGGACTCCCCGTCGGGGTGCAACTGATGGGGCGGCGCTTCGAGGATCAGCGGCTGCTGGCGATTGCCAGTCTGCTCCAAGGCCTCGACTCCTGACCCCTTTGGCGCTTTAGCCAAGAACCCACAAGAATCCACAAGAACTTTGCCACTCTGGAACTCTGGAACTTTGGAGCTTAAAAAATGATAGACCTCCGCCTCCTGCGCAACGACCCGGATCGTGTGGCTGAGAACTGCCGCAATCGCGGGCTGAACCTCGATATCTCACACCTGCTCAAATTGGATGAGCATGTCCGGGAAGCGCAAACTGAACTGGAACGCATTCGCCAACGCCGCAACCAAATCAGCGGGCAGATGAAGGGCAAACTGCCACAGGAAGAACGGCAGCCACTCATCGAGGAAGCAAAGACGCTGCGGGGTGAGGAGCAGGGGCAGGAAGAACGCTTCCGGACTTTGGAGGCAGAGCGCAACGATCTGTTCGAACAAGTGCCGAACTTCACGCATCCGGATGCCCCACTTGGAGCTTGCGATGAAGATAACCGGCCCTTCCGACAGGTGGGCGAACCCCGCAAGTTCGACTTTGAACCCAAGGATCATGTTGAGTTGATGGAAGCCCTCGATCTCATTGATTTTGAAGGTGGGGCGCGAGTCACCGGCCAGAAATTCTACTACCTCAAGAATCAGGCGGCGTTTCTGGAACTGGCACTCGCGCAGTACGCCCTGCGGTTGTTGCAAGAGGACGGTTTCACCATCTTCCTGACTCCAGACCTCGCCCGCAAGTCGGTGCTGCACGGCGTCGGTTTCAACCCACGCGGGGAGTCCACGCAAATCTACTCGGTGGAAAACACCGACCTCTCCTTGATTGCCACGGCGGAAATCACGCTCGGCGGCTTGCTTGCCGATCAGATTCTTGCCGAGGAGGATTTGCCGCTACTTTACGCGGGTTTTTCGCACTGCTTCCGGACAGAAGCCGGAGCCGCCGGACGCGAATCGCGGGGGCTTTATCGTGTACACCAGTTCTCGAAAATTGAGATGTTCGCCTTCACGCATCCGGATGCTTCGGAGGCGATGCACGAACGCATGCGGGAACTCGAGGAGCGTATCTACCAAGACCTTGGAATCCCGTATCAGGTGGTGAACATCTGCACAGGCGACCTCGGCGCCCCCGCTTTCCGGAAGTACGATCTGGAGGCGTGGATGCCCGGACGCAACAAGTGGGGCGAGATCACCTCCACCTCCAACTGCACCGACTATCAGGCGAGACGTCTCAACATCCGCTACAAGGATTCCGAGTCCGGCAAGAACCAGTTCGTCCACATGCTCAACGGCACGGCGGTCGCGGTTTCCCGCACCCTGATCGCGCTCATCGAGAACGGGCAGCAGGCCGACGGCTCGATCAAGCTGCCCAAGTGCCTCGGCCTCCCGGACATTCCAGCACCCAAACGCGAACGGTTGTAGGAGCGAGCTATGTCCGTGAACTTAAATCCTTGTTGGACTGACCTTCAGCCCGCTGTTTCAAACCAAGGTTGCAGCCACTCCCGCCATGCAGCATGGGCGGCAGCATCCAGTCCGGCCTGCACTGATTTCGTCCCCAATGTCAGTGGCTCCAGCGGCTCCCCGTTGAGTTGGCAGTAGTGTCCCCCGGCTTCCCGGAGAATGAGTTGCCCCGCAGCGTAATCCCACAAATGTTGTCGTCCGTGCAGGTAAAAATGCCCGCGCCCGGCGGCCACCCAACACCACTCCAAAGCCGAGGCTCCAAAGTTGCGCTGAGAGCGATACGGTGGATTTTGCGCAAATGCCAGCCGCAATGCTTCCGGAAGCCGCTTCAAATCTACCAGAATGGTCTGCTGGTCCAGTGGTGGTGCAGGCTGCGGACGGAGTCGTTGCTCCCCCAGCCACGCGCCCTTTCCCCGCGCCGCTGCAAAGCGTTCCCTCCGGTTGGGGTCGTACACCCAACCTAGCTGGGCCTCCCGGTTTTCGATCAAGGCCAACGCGGTGCAGTAAAACGGAACTCCCGCCGTGTAATTGCCTGTGCCGTCCAGTGGGTCCAGCACCCAAAACGGCGTGGTCGCGTCCTCAAAAATGCGGGACTGCTCCTCCGCATCCATTTCTTCGCCCAAGACGGGATAGTCCGGAGTCAACTGCCGGAGTACGCCAATGACCGCCTCCTGAAGGGCGTGGTCGAGTTCCGTGACTTGACTGCCGTCCTGCTTCATGGACCAGTCCGTGGTGCCCTTCGACTTCAGGGTCTTGTGGAGAATCGGCAGAAGCCTTGTGTCTAACTCTGTGGGAGTGGGGAAAGTCATAGACGTTTACATCCTTGGTTTCAGGTTTTCAGAATCGTAGGCAGCCTCCAGCGTGGCTTGGGCTGGAAAGCGTTGGCAGGCGATTTCGATCTCGAAGCCTCCTGTGGAGAGCATCGCGTCCAGTCCCTGCTCGGCAATCCGGATGTAGCCCAGCGCGATGGCACAGCCGAGGGTGTGCCCGAAGGCTCCGGAGGTGGTGCGCCCCACCAGCGTGTCCTGCCACCAGATTGGCTCGCCGCTGTGCGGGTGCGCGTTTGAGTCTGCGAGGGTGAACTGCACCAGCCGTCGCGATACCCCTTCCGTTTGTTGTCGGAGCAGAGTTTTTTTACCAAGAAACGAAGCGGACTTGTTGAAGCACACCGCAAATTCCAACCCAGCTTGCAAAGGGGTGTCGTCTGGGCCAATTTCATGGTCCCAAGCGCGATAGCCTTTCTCAATACGCAGCGAGCTGAGGGCTTCCGTGCCCGCGAGTTTCAGGCCCAAACCGCCCCCCGCCTCGCAGAGATCGTCGAACACCGGAACCGCCGATTCGCTCGGAATGGTCAACTCCCAGCCCAATTCTCCGACGTAAGAAAGGCGGGCCGCTCGTACCAGTGCCGGGCCGACCTCGACCCTGCGGTGTGTGTAGTACGGGAATCCGGCATTGGAGAAATCATCCGGACTCACACGGTTCAGCAGTTCCCGTGAGTTTGGTCCAGCGATGCTGATCACGGCGTAGGCACTAGTGATGTCAGCGACGGTGACATGTTCATCCGCATGGAGGTTGCGACGAATCCAGTCTTGATCACGAACGGGTTGCCCGGTTCCGGTGATGAGCAGAAAGCTCTCAGAGTCCAGCCGCATCAGGGTTAGGTCACTTTCGTAGCCACCACGCTGATTGAGCATTCCGGTGTAAACAACCCGGTGTTGCGCCTTGGAAACATCGTTCGCGCACAACCACTGAAGTACCGATTCCGCGTCGCGTCCTTGCACAAGCAGCTTGCCGAAGGTGGACTGGTCGAAGAGCACCACGGCTTCCCGAGCCGCCCGATGCTCTTCGGCGTGCAGCGTATCCCAGCCGGGTTTCCCGAAGCTCAGTTTGGGGGCCGTCGGTCGCTTTTCCGGATTGAACCAACGCGGGCGTTCCCAGCCCATGCGGACTCCAAATTCGGCTCCCGCGGCTTCAAGTCGGGAGTGCAACGGGCTGAGCCGCAGATTGCGGGCGGTTTGGTGTTGCCGTCCGGGAAAGCCGACGGCATAGTGCAGGGCCAGCGTTTCCGGGGCACGTTCCCGGAGCGTCCGCAGCGTGTTTTGTGCCAGAGCGAAACGCCGCACATCAACCGGCCAGAGGTCCATTGACGGTTCTCCGGACAAGACCCACTCGGCAAGCACACGTCCGGCCCCGCCGCCTGTGGCGATTCCCACCGAACACATCCCACAACCGAGGAAAAATCCGCGCAGTTCTGGAGATTCTCCAAGCAGGAAGCGATCATCCGGTGTGAAACTCTCTGGGCCGTTAAGCAGCATTTTCATGCCGATTTGTTCGAGTTCCGGAACACGGTGGAGCGCGTTGGCGAGGATCGGCTCAAGGTGTTCCCAATCCTCCGGAAGCAGCCCGAAGGCGAAATCCTCCGGAAGTTGATCAAGGTCGAGTGGTTTGCCCTTTGGTTCGAAACAGCCGACGAGCAACCCGCCGCCCTCGTCCCGGAGGTAGAGGTGGCCGTCGTGGTCGCTGAGCGTGGGTAACGGCTCCGTGATGGAGTCCAGCGGTTCGGTGAGCAGGTAGAAATGTTCGCAGGCGTGAAGCGGCGCTGCAACCCCCGCCATGCCTGCAATCCGGTGCCCCCAGAGTCCGGCGCAGTTGATGATGGATTCACAGGTGATTTCGCCCTGAGCAGTCTGCACGGCGGCGACCCGCCCGTTTTGGGTGCGGATGCCGGTCACGGGTGTGTCCTCGAACACTCGCAATCCCCGTGACGTGGCTCCCTTGACGAGCGCGGCACAGATGTCGCTGGGGCTGACCCGTCCGTCTGAGGGCGAATGCACTGCGCCGATCACATCGTTGGAGCGCATCAGCGGCCACTTTCCGGAGGCTTCTGCAACCGGGATTTCCTCTGCGCCAATCCCGAAAGCCCGTGAGAGCGATGCCTGCCGCCGGATGTGGGTGAGGCGATCTGGGTTGGTGGCGATGCTGAGGCTACCCGTCTGTTTCCAGCCCGTGGCCTGTCCCGTTTCTGCTTCCAGCGAGGAGTACAGCTCAACGCTGTGCTGCACGAGCCGCGTGAGGCTTTCGGTAGAACGAAGCTGCCGAACTTGTGCCGCCGAGTGCCATGTGGTGCCGCTCGTCAGTTTGGCCCGCTCCAGCAGGATGACGTCGCGGCAGCCGTTTTTAGTGAGGTGGTAGGCGGTGCTGCATCCCATGATGCCGCCGCCGATGACCACGATCTGAGTGTGTTCCGGAGGGGACTCATTCATTGCTGAGGTGAGCAGATTTGTGAATTATCGGAGCAGAGCCGTGCGGATTCAGGACTCCGGCATTTGCGGACTCATCCGGACGCGGGGATTCGGCGGGGTGCGTGGCGGGCGTTTACGTTGGCAGAGCGCGTTGTCCGAATAGTTGACCACACGGCGCAGGGGGGGCTTTGCGGATTCATAGACGCACGCATCCCCCTGATTGCTCCAAAGCCTGGCCTCGCTGCACGCCGTCAGCAACCAGCCGAGCAGTAAACTCAGCGCGAGCCAGCGGGTTTTTCGGAATGAAAGAGCAGTCATGAAACGGGAATGCTTGCGGTTTCCAGTGGGGTGCGGCATTCTGAGGCCGTTGACTTCCTGCAAAGCAGTCAGCTTAAAGGTTTCCAACCGAAGCACAAGCCCGAACCCTGTTCTCCACTCACCCTTTTCCTTTTCCACCTGTGCCAGAAATCGGTGTTGGACTCTCTCGGAACCCGGATTCGCTGAGCGCAGTGGAGGAGGCGCTTCAGGGCGCCTACACCCACGCTTGGTCTTTTTCACGGCTCCCCACCTGCCTCAGGCGGAGGCAATCCGTAGCCAGTTGGTGGCGGAAACCGGATGCCACATGATCTCCGGATGTAGCGGAGCCGGAGTGTTGACCGACGAGGGAGAAGTCACGGGGGCTCCCGCGTTGGCCGTGATGCTGGCGCACACGCCGGGCCTCAATCCGCTCGCCTTTGCGAAGTATCAGGAACTTCCGGACAGCGCCAGCGTCAACCAACAGCTCAAGGAAACCTTGGAGCGTTTTCACGACGATCCGCTGGTGTTCCTCTTTCCGGACGTTTATCGCAACCAGCCCTTCAATTTCATCAACACCATGAACTACGCAAAGACCCGTCCGCTGGTCTTTGGCGCAGGAGCCTGCGATGACGGGAGCTTGCAGGAATCGGTGCAGTTTGGACCAGACGGTACCGTGAAGTGTGGAGCCGGAGGCTTGGCACTCTCCGGAGTCCCACGCTACCGAGTCGGGGTCACGCAGTCCTGCGTTCCGCTCGGCGATCCCATGTTCATCACGGAGGTCAAAGACAACCTCATTGTGCGGTTGGACGATCATCCGGCGCTGGAGGTTTTTGTCACGGTGGGGTCCGAACTTGGACTCACCAGCTTGGAAACCGCCGCACACCATTTGCTGCTCAGTTTCCCGCTTGATCCCGAAAAACCTGAGTTCACCGCAGATGCTGCGCTCGTCCGCAACCTCACGGGCATTGATGTGCCCAGCCAAGGGCTGGAGGTGCCACAAATGGTGCAGGAGGGCATGGTCGTGTCTTTTGCCTACCGCAGTCCCATCACTGCTGAACAAGACCTCTACGGAATGCTGGAGCGCATCAAGGCGGAGGAACCGGAACCTCCGGCGTTCGGGGTTTATTTCAACTGCGCTGCACGCGGAGAGGCACTGTATGGCCGCCCTGATGTGGACACAGAGGCGATCCGGGAAATTCTGGGGGAGTTTCCACTGATCGGATTCTTCGGAGGCTACGAGTTGGCCCGTGTTCCTGCCGGACTGCAACTTTACTCCTACACGGGAGTCCTCGTGCTGGTTTATCTCTGAGCATGATGTTCCGGACTTCGGCACCTGCCGTTTTCGTACAAGCTTGGCGGACAGGGGTGTTTTGCCTGCTCCTGCTGCTCGGCCTTGGCGGTTGCGGTTATCACTTCGAGGCAGGTTCGCGTCCGCTTCCGGGAGGTGCGCAATCGCTTGCCCTGCTCCCGGTGCAGAACCGGACGGACCATGCCGGACTGGAAACCCACCTCGCTTCCGAACTCCGCGCCCTCTTGCGCGCCAACGAGAAGCTGACACTGAAGCCTCGGGAACTCGCAGACCTGACCCTCACCATTACCCTGATCAGCTTGCAGGAATTCACACAGGGGGCGGAAGCTGATGCCGGAGTGGGCTACCGCTTACGAGGACAGGTGGTGCTGGAGGATCGCCGAAACCACAAAACGCTCTGGAGTGACCCCACGCTAACCGTCGAAACCGGAAATGCGGGCACCTACGACACGACCACGCTCTCGCGACAGGGGTTGACTCCAGCACATCGCGACGTGGTGCAACGCTATGCCGCACAGGTGCACCACCGCATTTTTCTGGATTTTTAGTCGAGTAAATCACAATCCCGTGCATAAAAAACTTTCGACTTCACACGTTTTCCGTATGCTGTCGCCTAACTTGACTCAGGGGCGTGGCGCTCAGTTGTACAGGGACGCTCAACCTGGATGCGCTCCTAATGTTTTCTGGAAAACTCATGGAAGACCAAGATTTGGAAAGCTTTCGTACTCAGTTGGAGGGATTGCGTCAGGAAATTCTCGGCGAGTCGGAAGGCACCCTGCATGACATGCAGGAGGAAAGCACCCTCTACCCCGATCCGAATGACCGGGCGGCGATGGAAACCGAACACATCACGGTGCTGCGCATTCGGGATCGTGAGCGCAAGCTGCTCGGCAAGATCGAGGAGGCGCTGGAGCACATTGAAAACGGCTCATTTGGATCCTGTAGGAAGTGCGGAGAGAAGATTGGAGTGGAACGGCTCAAGATCCGCCCGGTGACAACCTACTGCATCGCCTGCAAGGAAGAGCAAGAGGCCGGCGAGTCTCGCAACTGATCGTCAAAAACAAAAAAGGCAGGCCCGCCTTGCGACGAACCCGCCTTGCGCTCAGGGATTCCTGAACAGAACGATTACATCATTCCGCCCATTCCACCCATTCCGTCCATGCCTCCTCCCGGAGGCATTGCTGGCATGTCCTTCTTATCTTCCGGAAGCTCGTGGACTCCGGCTTCAGTGGTCAGCAAGAGGCCTGCCACGGAAGCAGCGTTCTCCAGCGCGATGCGCACCACCTTGGTGGGGTCAATGATCCCAGATGAGATCATGTCCACATAGGTCTCGGTCGCAGCATCAAAGCCTTCGTTGGTCGCGCTCTTCTTCACCTTGTCAACAATCAGTGCGCCTTCAAGTCCAGCGTTGGCAACAATCTGCCGCAGCGGAGCTTCGATTGCCTTGAGGATGATGTTGGCCCCAACCTGCTGGTCGCCGTCAAGATTGTCCGTCGTGGCTTTGACCGCATCGAGACTGCGAATCAGCGCAACGCCCCCACCGGGAACGATGCCTTCTTCAACAGCAGCGCGGGTCGCGTGCAGTGCGTCCTCAACACGAGCCTTCTTCTCCTTCATTTCGATCTCGGTGGCCGCCCCAACATTGATCACGGCAACGCCGCCGGCAAGCTTTGCCAGCCGCTCTTGCAACTTCTCGCGGTCATAGTCAGAGGTGGTCTCTTCGATCTGGGCGCGGATCTGACCGATGCGGCCCTTGATGCCGTCCCGATCGCCAGCGCCGTCAATGATGGTGGTGTTGTCCTTGTCGATCACCACACTCTTGGCGGAACCAAGCTTGGCGAGCGTCAGGTCTTCCAACTTCATGCCCATGTCCTCGGACACCACAGTGCCGCCGGTCAGGGTAGCGACGTCTTCCATCATGGCCTTGCGGCGGTCACCGAAACCCGGTGCCTTGACCGCAGCGCACTTGAGTGTGCCACGAAGCTTGTTCACCACGAGAGTGGCCAGGGCTTCGCCCTCGATATCCTCGGCGATGAGCAGGAAGGGCTTGCCAGTCTTGGCAACCTGCTCCAGAACCGGGAGCAGATCCTTCATGTTGCTGACCTTCTTCTCCACGAGGATGATGTACGGGTCTTCGAGAGCCGTTTCCATGCGGTCGGAGTCAGTGACGAAGTACGGGGAGAGGTAGCCACGATCAAACTGCATGCCCTCAACGACATCCAGCGTGGTCTCAGCGCTTTTGGCTTCCTCGATAGTGATCACTCCGTCCTTGCCGACTTTCTCCATGGACTCAGCGATGATGTCACCAATGGTGATGTCGCTATTGGCGGAGATGTTGCCGACCTGAGCAATTTCCTTGGAACCGGCAACCGGCTTGGAGATTTTGCGCAGTTGCTCAGTGGCGGCGGCCACCGCTTTTTCGATGCCGCGCTTAAGGTCCATCGGGTTTGCACCAGCAGCCAAGTTCTTGTGGCCTTCGCTGACGATGGCTTGTGCGAGCACGGTGGCGGTGGTGGTGCCGTCACCCGCAACATCGGAGGTCTTGGAAGCGACTTCCTTGACCATCTGGGCGCCCATGTTCTCCAGCTTGTCGACGAGTTCGATCTCTTTCGCGACCGTCACACCATCCTTGGTCACCAGCGGGGCGCCAAAGGACTTTTCGATGAGCACGTTGCGACCCTTCGGCCCCAGCGTCACTTTGACCGAGTTGGCCAAGGCATTGACGCCGTTGAGCAGTTTCTCGCGGTTCTCCGACGAGAAGGTTACTTGTTTTGCAGCCATTTTGACTTTTCAGTTTAGAGGTTGATGAGTTGCTAAGGGGGTCAGACCACCACGCCGAGGATGTCGTCCTCGCGCATGATCAGGTAGTCGTTGCCATCGATCGTCACATCCGTTCCGCCATACTTGCTGAACAGAATTTTGTTGCCCTTCTTGACGCTCATCTCCTGCACGGAGCCATTGTCAAGGCGCTTGCCCGGACCAACGTCAACGACCTCACCCTCTTGGGGTTTCTCTTTGGCGGTATCCGGAATGATGATCCCACCAGCCGTCATCTCGTCGGCTTCAATCCGCTTGACCAACACGCGGTCTTGCAGTGGACGAATCATAGTTCTCCTTTCGGAATCTGGGTTTGGAAAAAGGTCCATGGCCCGGAGGGGCACTGGACGCTCTGATAAAGAAGCTGCCGGATCAAAACTGACCTGACAGTTCCACATGACAACAATGCTAACGCATCCTCGGAACATCGGCAAGAGAAAAATAGCACTTAACGTTGATGAGTGCTAACGAGAGGAGGAGGAGGGGCTGGGAGGAACAGAGAAATCAGAGGTATCCGGCCTCGCGGGCCTCGCGTTCGACCTCCTCAAAATCCTGCATCACCTTGGTTTTTGCATCGTACTCGGTGAAGTCACGTTGTTCGATGAGAAAGCGCTGGAGGGCGAACTCCATGTAGGCGCGGTACTCCTGATGATACTGGCTAGGGTCCATGAACGTCTCCGGATTGGGCGGGGTGAAGCGCTGGACCCAGTATAGGGGAATTGTGGACAACCGCAACGTGGATGCCTTGCTAGACAGGGAAAATACCCGTACCCTCGTTGGAACAGAACACTCACAAACCGACGCTCATGACCACTCAAAAACCACGAATCGCTGTTCTCGCACTGGGCGGCACCATCGCGATGGTGAAGGGGAAAACTGCCGTGCGCCCGGGCCTCTCGGCAGAGAACCTGATTGCCGCCGTTCCAGACCTTGTTAAGCTCGCCGATCTTAGTGCCGAGACGATCTCAAAGCTTGGCAGTTTCGACCTCACGGTGAACAACCTGCTTGAAGTCGCCACTCGCATTCAGGAACTAGCTGCTCAGCAACAGGTGGATGGTGTGGTGATCACGCAAGGCACAGACACCATCGAAGAAACCGCGTTTCTGCTGGATGTGGTGCTGAACGTCTCGATTCCGGTGGTTGTGACCGGAGCGATGCGCAATCCGCTGATGAACTCTCCGGATGGTCCGGGGAACTTGCTGGCGGCGGTGCGCACAATCACTGCTCCGCAGGTCCGGGAACGAGCGAGTGCCCTCGGTGTGTTGGTCGTGATGCTCGACTCGCTCCACACCGCTCGTCACGTCACCAAGGTCGATGCCAGCCGGATCGATGCCTTCGCCAGCCCCGCCACCGGACCGGCGGGCGTGTTGGTCGAAGACCGGGTACGACTCCACATGTTTCCAGAGCGCCGCTGGCACGATGGGCTGTCCAGCATTTTTTCCAAGACGGACTTTGCCACCTTGCAAAGCAATCCGAAACAGGTGGGGTTGGTGACGGTCGGGCTTGACGAATCCGGAGGGCTGATCAAGGCACTGAGTGAAAGTGAAGACTTGCTGGGCTACGATGGACTCGTCTTTGCTGCGCTGGGCGGGGGGCATCTTCCGGGACACCTCACGGATCATGTCTCCGCAATCACAGCCCGCATTCCTGTGGTGATTGCCCCACGCGCCGGTTCCGGAATCCTGCTTCAGAAAACCTACGAGATGATCGGTGCGGAAATCGACCTCGCCAACCGGGGCACACTCAACGCAGGCAGCCTGCCGCCGCTGAAGGCCCGTGTGCTGCTCATGCTGCTGCTCAGAGCAAAGGCCACCCCTAGACAAATTGTGGAAACCTTCGCCGCATTTGGCTAGGGAACACAACTGCGATAGGCGTTAGCCCTTTGGTTCCGGGATAACGCATCCCGCCTTTTCCCAGCGTTTCAGCACTGCAAGGATTTCCACCTCTGGAAGCTCTGTCTCCTGCACAAGAAAACCCATCTCTGCGGAAATCTCTGGCTGATGCTCACGCACAGCCTTGCCGCACAGGGCGGACCAAAGGCGGTGTTCCGCTTCATTTTGAGGCGGGCACGCCTTCAGGATTTTTTCCGGATGGCATTGCCAAAGGCCGGGGAGTTCAATGAATTTCATCCGCTTCTGAGCCTGAGATTGTGGATTCAACTCGCAAGTGCAACAGGTGGGTTGATTCCGGAGCATAGCTGATTTGGCGTCTTGAAGCCAAGACATTCTTGCAAAAGCACCGCAATTTGGTAGCGTTCTTCTTGGGTAAACTGCGTGTAGTCTCTCAGCGATGCCTCTTCTCTTGCTTGTCGGTTCAAGAGGCACTGAGTCTAACCCTCACCAGACGGTGAGTTGCGCTTACGAGTTGAATCTACACCGCACGTTTTGATGCTGAAGCGAACCGTTTTGTTGGCTTGGTGTGCGGCGAACTCCTGCCCGAGGTCGTGCTGGACGGGCATTCCGTGCTGGTGAAACCGGAGGTTGCGGCTGCACAACTGTTGAACGAGCAGCCCGGTACTGGGGAGAAAACTCCCGGAACTGTGCCGCAACCTTCAGGGGAACCAACCCCCGAAACCCCAACTTCCCCACCGAGCCAGCCCGCGCCTCCGGGGCCACAGCGGCCCAAGCGCTTTTTCGGCAACGTGCGGCTTGATCCCCAGCGGGCCTCGCTGCAGTTCAGCCAGATCGGGGAGGAGGTGCTTCAGCATCTGGCGGCTCTGGAGGGGACCGAACTGGAAATCACGGTCGAGATTCAGGCGCGGCGCGAAGCCGGGTTCGAAGAGGCCTTGCAGCGCACTGTGCGGGAAAACGCGAACACGCTGGGCTTCGACAATCACAGTTTTGAAGAGGACTGACCCCAACCCACAAGGAGGCACATGGCCTTTCGATTTTTCCGCAGGATCAGGCTCGCGCCCGGATTGTCCCTGAATCTCAGCAAGTCCGGGGCGTCCGTCTCGCTGGGACCGCGAGGAACGAAACTCACGCTGGGGTCCAAGGGGGTGCGCAAGACCTTGGGGCTTCCCGGAACCGGACTCTACTACACCGAACACGACTCGTGGGAGGAGGAGCCGGAAGACGCTCCGGTCGAGTCCGCTCCTCAAACTCCACCGCCAGCCTCTGTGGGTGAACGGTTGGATCTGGGGTTCTTTCAGCGGTTGATGACCTCCGGAGACGAAATCACGCTGGTGGAGGGGCTGAAGGCGTATGTCGCCGGAGACGAATCCGGGGCGCTGGTTCACTTCCGGGAGGTGTCGCAGCTCGCCGATGCCGCGTATCTCGCAGGACTGATTGCCCTCCGTCAGCAGTCCAACGAGGAGGCGATCCGCTTCCTGCAAGCCGCCGAGGAGCAACATCGTTCCTTGGGACGCTACTTTGAGAAGTACGGGTTGCAGGTCTCGACCTCGCTCCAAATCACCGAGGAACTGTTCGCACAAATCGGCCCCACTCGTCGGGGGGTGCTGCTTTGTTTGGTGGAACTCTATCAGGAAAAGCGCAAGTACCGTAGCGCCTTGGACTGCTTGCGGACCCTCCGGAAGCTCGATCCCCAAGACCTCGTGGTGCGGCTTTCCCTTGCCGAATTGCTGCTGGAAGCCCAGCCCAAGAACAAGAAGGTGCAGCACGAGGTGGTGCGGCTCGGCAGTGGCGTGGAGAACGAGTCGGCGATTCACACGGCACTGCTGCTCTACAAGGCCCGCGCCCTGCGCCTGCAAGGGCTGCCGGAAGCGGCAAGGCAAACCCTCATCCCGCTGGTCCGCCGCAAGAAAGGCCGCTCTCCGGAACTGCTTGAGGCCGTGCTCTACGAACGGGGACTCTGTTCCGAAAACCTTGGAGACCGCAAGAAAGCCCGACAGGATTTTGAAAAACTCTATGCCCTCAACCCGGATTACGAAGGACTCCGGGAACACTTGGGACTGTGATTGAGGGGGAGCCTGAAAAAAGACTTTACACTTCCGGGATGAATGTGTAGAATTTCATTGTTGCTGGTGATGAAATATTCTGGCGTATGAGTGATATGGTAAGTACTGTGGTGAATCGTCCTTAAACACTAAACTAGAGGTTATCCTATGAAAAAATTGATCCTGAAATGTGGACTGGTGGCTGCCTTGGCGTCTATCATGCTAAGCGGCTCGGCGTGGGTGCCGGCCGCCGCCGAGGAGGTGATCATTAATGTGTGGTCGCGCCAGGACGTATCGGGTCCACTGCGTGGCGGCAACCTGATCACGGCCGCCAGCCGTTTGAACGCGGCTCTCAAGAAGGAAGGCTCCGATACCACTGTGACGGTGCTCATGCGCCAGGGTCCGGCAAGTGGGTTTGACGATGACGCACTCCAGCTTCTCAAGGTTTTCGGCATCGGCAAGGGTCCAGACGTCTTTGTCGCAGCCCATGAATGGACCTGCGCCTTCGCCAATGATGGCTTTGCCCTCAATCTGGAAAAATACATCCCCAAGTATCCCGAGTACTTCGACGACATCATTCCCAGCCTCTGGGATTCGACCAAGTGCAGGGGCCAGCGATTTGCGGTGCCGCAGGATGCCGAAGCTCGCATGTTCTTCTACAACAAGAAACTTATGCGTGAGGCCGGCATGGATAACGCGTTCATCGACGGCCTGCCGAAGCGCGTCCTCGCCGGCGAGCTGACCTTGGACGACATTTCCGGTATCGCCAAGCAGGTGGTCGACAAGTCGCAGGCGGTTTACGGAATCCTGCACCGCCCGAGCAAAGGCCCCGACTATCTGATGATCTTCAACTCGTACGGCAGCAGCTTCCAAGATGACAAGACCGGCAATCTTCTGCTGGAACGTGCGAAGTTGGAAGGAGCCTATGGCTGGTTCGAACGCAACGTGAAGAACGGGGTCACGCCGGCGAACAACACCGCCATGGAGTGGGGCACTATTCGCAAGAACTTCTATGCCGACAACAAGGCGGCGTTCTGGATGTATGGTATCTGGGACCTGGGTAGCAACGCTTTCCCATCTTTCGGCGTGCCCAGTGATGCGGCTGGTTTCGATAAGGATTGGGGCTGGACGGCGGCGCCGACCGTAATCAAGGGGGGTAAGCCGGGTAGCCTCACCCACCCGATCGTCTACATCGTCAGCGGCAAGGCGAAAAACCCGGACCTGGCGGTTCGGCTGGTCGGTTTCGCCTCGGCCGCAGATCTGAACACGAAACATGCGTTGACGACCACGCATCTTGGTGTCAACAAATCGCAAGCCAACGATCCGGAATACCAAAAAGCTTGGCCGTTGTTGCGTGCGACCGAGTTGCTCGAGTTCACCAAGTTCATGCCCAACCATCCAGATTTCGGCCCGCTCAACATCATCATCTACAAAGGCCTGCAAGGTGTCGAACAGGGTCGCCTGACGGCTGCGCAAGCGGCGGAATTCGTTATCGACGAGGCGACCTCTCAGCTCGAGGACGTTATCGTAAGGTAGTTCGAGGTGACTGTGGTGTGCGGAGAGAATCGCCAGGATTCTCTCCGCCTCGGTTTCTTCCCGCGACAGCGCCGCGCCAAACTCTCGCGGCCGATGGGTAAAGTCGACGAGCGGTGGTGATCCCCTGCATATTCTATCCTATCCTTCGTTTGTTGCCTCGCTTCGCGCCGTTGAAATAGAATGTAACCGGGATTGGTGAGAGACATGGCCGCGATTACCGAGAACGCTCTGAACGTACGTGATCGGCTTGGGACGGCGAAGTGGCGGCAGCGTACGAATCTGTTGATATTCCTTGGGCCAGCCGTCGTCCTCATATTCTTGTTTTATGTTGTCCCGGTCATCGTTGACATCGTCATTTCGTTTACCGACATGGGTCGCAGCCTTGCGGTCCACGAGTTCACCACCAAGCAATACGTGAAGGTTTTTTCCGGTGACAGGCGCCTGCCGCAAGTCATCGGACTGACTTTTGTTTATGTGTTCGGAACGCTGGCTATTTTCAACGTAACGTTCGGCTTGGTTTTGGCCATTCTCACCACCTCGATCCCGAAGACCTCGGCCGGGTTTTTTCGCGGTGTCTGGCTGCTACCACGCATGAGCCCCTCGGTCCTCTATATATTTTTGTGGATATGGGTCATCAATCCATCGGAATTTGGACTGCTCAATCAAATATTGGAGAACGTGTTCGGTGTGGCGGAACCCATCGATCTGATGACCAATGCGCCCGTTGCGCTGATCATCTTTTCGAATGGTTTCATCGGCGCCTCGATGGGGATGATCATCTTCACCTCGGCGATCCGATCGATCCCCGAGCACCTGTTTCACGCCGCCCGGGTGGACGGCGCCGGCGGGTTGGCCGTGGTGCGCCATATCACGCTGCCGGCGCTCAGGTGGCCAATCAGCTTCATAACGATCTATCAGACGCTGTCGCTCACCGTCAGTTTCGAATACATCCTTCTTCTCACCAAGGGAGGTCCGTTCTTCGACACCACCGTCTACGCGCTTTATATCTATCGGCGCGCGTTTGAGAACGGCCAATACGCCTACGGCGCGGCGCTTGCCTTGTTCCTGATCGTCATTGGCTCCGTCGTCGCCATGCTCGGCTGGAAGTTTTTCGACATGAAGAAGCTGCTTCAGGAACCGAGGATCGAGGTCCATTGACCATGAACGTCGCATTGGGTTCACCCCAACCCCGCACGCCGTGGGACCGGCTGGCCGTCCGTGCGAAGTGGATGCGCAGGGCCAAGCTGGGGGCAATCTATGGGTTCCTTATCGCCGTCTCGGTGCCCGTCCTCCTGCCCTTCTTCTGGATGGCCTCGGTGGCGTTTTCGTCCAAGACCGGCACCGTCGATACCATTATTCTCTGGCGCTCGATGGCCATTCTCGTCCCCTTCGTCCTCGCCTGCTGGATTTGCTCGACCATCGGCGCGACCGCTAGGCAAATGTTTTTCGGTTTTGCCGCCATCACGGCGATAGCGGTCGTCGCTTTCGTCGTCTTCGTCTTGCCGGATCTGCACCTCGGAAACTTCATCTTCATCACCGAGAAAGATTTCTCCAATACCGTCCGCGAGCGCAGGAGCGGCGTGAAACTCGGTGATTTCGCCGGCGGGATCAATTTTCCCAGCGTGTGGTCCGCCTTCGCCAACTCACTGTATTTGGCCGGCGGTCAGACCCTGATCGTCGCCACCGTCGCCTCGCTGGCGGGTTACTACTTGTCGCGGTTCAAGTTCGCCGGGCGCGCGGCGATGCTGCGCACCTTGCTGGTCCTGCACGCTTTCCCGGTGCTGACGCTGATCGTACCGCTTTTCCTTACCCTCAACTTCGTTGGTCTCCTGGACCAGCTGTTGGGCGTCATGTTGGTGTTGGTGGGGTTCGAGCTGCCCTTCGCCATCTTCATCATGAAGGGGTTCTTCGACGCCGTGCCCTGGGAGATCGAGATGAGCGCCCTGACCGACGGCGCCTCGCGGCGTCAGGCCTTTGTCCAGGTCGTGCTACCGCAGGTATCGAACGGCCTAATCGCAATCTCGGTATTCTCGTTCATCCGCGGCTGGGAGGAGTACATCTTCGTTTTCACCTTCCTGATCGAGAACGTGAACTGGACCATGAGTTTGTACATGTTCTTCGTTCGTGACGACATCATGGGCATTGACTTCGGCCTTGTCTCGGCGGTCGGCGTCTTCTACCTAGCGCCCAGTCTGGTGCTTTATGCGGTGGCCCAGAAATATCTTATGCAGATGACCATTGGTGGAGTGAAAGGCTGACGGCATGGCCCGCGTGGAACTGGACAACATCACCAAGGTGTGGGGCGACGTAGTTGCCGTCGAGAACCTGCACCTGACCATCGGGGACGGGGAATTCGCCGCCATCCTGGGGCCGTCGGGGTGTGGCAAGTCGACGACGCTGTTCATGCTTGCCGGCATCTACGAGCCCACCGGCGGCGAGCTCCGGTTCGACGGCTATGTCGTCAACGAGGTCGAGGCCAGGGACCGGAACGTGGGCATCGTGTTCCAGTCCTATGCGCTCTATCCCCACCTGAGTGTCCGCGAGAACATCATGTTCCCGCTGAAATTCAAGAAGGTGCCGACCGAGGATGCCCGACGCCAGGCCGAGGAAGTGGCCAAGCTGGTCCATGTGGAGGAATTGCTGGACCGCAAGCCGAGCCAGATGTCGGGCGGCCAGCAGCAGCGGGTCGCCTTGGCCCGCGCCCTGGTCAAGGAACCCCAACTCCTGCTCCTCGACGAGCCGCTTTCCAACCTGGACGCCACCCTGCGCCTGACCATGCGCACCGAGATCAAGAAACTTCAGCAGCGCTTCGGCCTGACCACCATCCTCGTCACCCACGACCAGGTCGAGGCCACCACCATGGCCGACCGCATCATCTGCATGAGCAAGGGCAGGATCGAGCAGGTGGGATCGCCTGAGGATCTGTACCTCAGGCCCCAGACCCTGTTCGTCGCCACCTTTATCGGAGCCCCGCCCATCAACCAGTTCCAGGGCGATATCGTGGGCGGCAAGGTGAACTTCGGCGAGACGTTGCTGGACCTCGTGGGATCGGCGGCGGTCGGCCGGGTCACCCTAGGCATCCGTCCCGAGTATTTCCGGGTCGGTGATTCGGGGCTTGTTGCGCGGGTTGATCAGATCGAGCCCATGGGCCGCGAGACCCTCTACATGATGGAGACGCCGCTCGGCGCGACCCGTGTCCTGGACACCGGGACGGCGGTCAAACACGCCATCGGCGAAGAGGTGCGGATCGATTTCGACCCCGAAGCCACCCTGCTCTTCGACGGCGGTTCCGAAGTCCTGCTCCAGGACACCCATGTCCGCTTGGCCAACGGCGGCTGAGCCCCTCCCAGCCTCTTTCATCCTTCGGCGATCGACCCATGCTTATTCTCGAGACCTGCTCCGACCTGCCCCCGGTGTCCGTCGCTCAGCGGCACCACATCGCCGAGGGACCGACCGAGCGCCAAGAGCATCAGGCCCTCGTCGCCAGCGTCCCGGCGTTCGAACGCGTCGAACTGGCGGAACCGCCGACACCGGCCCCGCCGCCTGCCCGATCGGCTAGGGTGGCCTTCTGGAACGCCGAGCGCTGCAAGTATCCCGCGCCCTCGGCCGAACTCTTGCGTGGGCGGGCGGCCGACGTCACCCTCCTTTGCGAGATGGATCTGGGCATGGTGCGGTCCGGCCAGTCCCATACCACGCGCCAATTGGCGGCGGATATCGGTCAGGGCTACGTCTTCGCCGTCGAATACCTTGAATTGGGCCTGGGCGACATTCGCGAGCGCAGCTGGCACGCCGGGGCCGAGAACTCGCACGGAATGCATGGCGCCGCCATCGTGTCGCCTTGCCGCCTGCACCGACCGGCATTGATCCGCCTCGAAACCTCGGGTGACTGGTTTGACGGCGGGCGCGGCGAGCGCCGCGTCGGCGGCCGCATCGCCTTGGCCGCCACCGTGTCGGTGGGCGGGACCGACGTCACCTTCGTCAGCATCCATTTCGAGAGTCATTCGGACCCCGAACACCGGACCGAACAGATGCGCACGGTCCTGGCGGCCATCGACGAGTACGCCTTGGACGCGCCGGTGATCATGGGCGGCGACTTCAACACCAATTCGGTGGCCCATGACGAGCTGGACGGACCCCTGGGCAAGGTCGCCCTGCTGACCACGGACTCGGAGCGTTTCATCGATCCGGTGCACCACGAGCTCCTGTTTGGAGTGGCGGCAGCGGCCGGCTACGACTGGGCGGACGCGAACACCCGCCAGGCCACCCAGAGGACCCGCCCCGACGGCACGCCCAGGCCGCCTCTGGGGCGTCTCGATTGGTTCTTCACGCGGGGGCTGACGGTGGCCGACCCACTTACCGTTCCGGCTATCGATAAGGACGGAATGGCGATTTCCGACCACGACCTGCTCCAGGTCAAGATTTCGGTTAATTCAGCAACTCCCCATGCGTGAGCGTGGGGATGAGAGCTTGTTACAGAATCTTCTATTGGGGCCATCTTCATGAAGGAAAAGAAGATTCTGGACAAATGGAATTTGAACTATAAGGAACCCCGTCCGTAAGGGCGAGGGGTTCCATGGAATAGAAATATGAGGTTCGTTTTGACATTGTTTAAATCAATGTCCGGCAAACCAAGGATAGCATCCCTGTTGTCATGTATGACCGTCGGGTCAACCGGACAACGAACGGTCGGGGTGCGATCAAAAAGATGAGTTACACTGAAGTCTCCAAACTGGATGCGGGCAGTTGGTTTGATCCCTTTTTCACGGGCGAACGAGTTCTTCGGCTGGAAGATGTTCTGTCTCATGCAAAGGAACGCGGTGGGGTGTACATCGAAATCAAAGAAGCAGAACCTGAAATCCTGTTTGAGTTGGTCTAACGGTTTGAGATGCTTGAAGACTGCTTTTTCTGGTGTGAAGATATCCGGATGATGAACCGACTGTGTTCACTCAACAAAGCTGCCCGTTTGAGGGCACGTCGTTATGACTTTCCAACTCTGGAAGCCGCCATTGAGAGACACCGGCCTCAAGTCATCGAATTCAATGGTTTGAAGTTCACGCAGAATGAACTCGAACGCTGTCACGATTTAGGCATTCTTTCCATGCCCTTTCACATGGATTCCAGACTGAATGTGCTGAAGAAGTTGGCTGATTCCGGTGCGGACATGCTCAATCTGGGACATCCGGAACTGCTCAAGAAAATTCTTCTCTCAACAAATAACTCGGAACAAATAGACGCTCATAACTTATGCTGAATAGTATTGTAAATTACCGGCCTGATGCCAAAATCCTTGCTCAAGTTAATGAAAAGCGGTTATTATGAAAAACTGGATGAAAGCATTAAATCTGCATTATGGATACATGAAAGAACAGTATCCGGACAAGGATTTGATATTGATTTTTGATATTGATGGTTGCATTAACGATATGCAATATCAACTTTTTCGAGCGTTGCGGACCTTTGACCAACTGCAAGGCACTCATTATTTTTACCGGTTAAAGCCCGATGAAATCAAAATTCATGAGGATTTGCTGTCTTCATTCCTC
>LWDU01041180.1_pt1 | contig 31551 bp, 28 predicted proteins | sample 727161 | NCBI WGS metagenome assembly LWDU01 (sample SAMN04566230, study PRJNA314399) | hydrothermal vent metagenome | isolation source: deep sea hydrothermal plume seawater | place: Mexico: Gulf of California, Guaymas Basin | collected 2004-07-11
TATTCCTCCCTTTGTAATTAAAAAACCCCTGTAAATATTTTATTTACAAGGGGTTAAGTGTTTTGTTGGCGGTCTGGACGAGACTCGAACTCGCGACCCCATGCGTGACAGGCATGTATTCTAACCAACTGAACTACCAGACCGGGGTTTTAAAAAGTGCTGCAAAACTAAAAGAAATTTTAATTCCTTAAAACATTTTTTGCCTTTTAAGTAAATAAGATGTTAAAATTTTATCAAAGCCCTCATTTATATCTACTTCTACTAGATCAATTTTGTATTGCAAACACTTTAATTTTAACTTTTCTAAATGCTTCTTTGTAGCGGTAGAGAATTCATTTCTGACATCAACAGGATTAAGTTTCACTTCCTCATTGGTTTCTGCATCAACAAAGCGGATTGGCTTATTATCAAAATCTAAATTTAGTTCGGTTATGGGCTCACTTACATGAAACAAAATCACTTCATGTTTGTTGTATTTTAGGTGTTGGAGGGCGGAAAACAACTCCTCTAAACTTTTATCAGAATTATCCAGCATATCAGAAAACAACATCACCAACGACCGTTTATGTATATTTTCAGCTATTTGATGAAGCGCATCTATGGAAAAAGTTTTTTTCGGATTCTCAATCGTATTTGTTTCTAATGCCTTTTCCAACTCTTGATAAATTAAATTCTGATGCCTTAAAGTCGTTCTGCAAGGGGTATGCACGTCCACTTTTTCAGCAAACATACTAAGCCCAACAGCATCTCTTTGTCTTTTTAAAAGGTTCATCAGCACGGCAGTAGCATAGATAGCAAAAAGCAACTTATTTGGCTTTTCAATGCTAGGTTTTTCAAAATTCGGATAATACATTGATGAGGAAACATCAATAACCATTTGACATCTCAAATTAGTTTCTTCTTCATACTTTTTAATGAAAAGTTTATCTGTTCTTCCAAATAATTTCCAATCGATATGCCGAGTAGATTCTCCAGAATTATACAATCGGTGCTCGGCAAACTCCACAGAAAATCCATGATAGGGGCTTTGGTGCAAGCCGGTAATAAAACCCTCTACTACCTGATTTGCAAAAAAAGGTAAATTAAAATTTTTATTGGTTTCTTTTATGAATTTCATAAAATAAAAAAGGGCTAAAAGCCCTTTTGCTAATTAATAAGCTGAGCTTACATATGTGCTTCTAGTTTTTCAAGCAATTGGCTTTTAGGAACCGCCCCAACCAACTTGTCAACTACTTCCCCATTTTTAAAAATCAGTAATGCAGGAATACTTCTAATGCCATAAGTTTGTGGAGTCTCAGAGTTGTCATCTACATTTACTTTTCCTACTATTGCTTTTCCTTCCAAATCTGTTGCGAGTTCATCCACAATAGGTCCAACAGTTCTGCAAGGACCACACCAAGTAGCCCAAAAGTCAACCAATACTGGTTTGTCAGAATTTAATACAACTTCCTGAAAGTTTGTGTCTGTAATTTCTAATGCCATTTTTTCTTTTTTATTTATTGTGCAAATCTATTTAATTCTATGTGATTTTTAATCCAACTTCTGCAATTTTTTCTACTTCCTGAATAAATTGTTTGTCAATATTTAATTTTCTATTTCTGGAAAGCAATTCAAGTGCATATTTTTTCTGATTATTATTAATCTGAATAATCAAAGAGTGTTTTCCGCTATTTTTTTTGGTTGCATCTGTAATTTTCTTGATAAGCTGATCATTAATGTCATTTAAATCTAATTCCATCACAATGTTTCTCACTTCTTTATCAACAAGTTCAGAAAGCAGTTGAATATCATGTATCCTAAACTCTAATTCATCCTCATTATAGGGTCGTTTTTGCACTTTTCCTTTTACAAAAAGCAACCACCCATCCGTAAAATATGACTTGTATTTTATGTAATCATCTCTAAAAATAAAGAAACGATTATTGTCACGGTAATCCTCCAAATAAAGCACTCCATAAGGCTTCCCTTTTTTTGTTGTTTTATGCTCTGACATGGTTACAACAGCCGCAAAAGCAATTTCTTTCCCGAGCAAAACATCTAGATTTCGTAAAGCAGAAATCTCAGAACTACAAAAATTATCAATCTCAAATTTATAATCATCCAAAGGATGCCCAGAAATATAAATCCCTACTACTTCCTTTTCTTTTGAAAGCATTTCCATGGTTGTCCAAGGATTAGAATTTGGGGCGATTGGAGCTTGCAAACTGGCCTCTGCCGTGTCACCAAACATATCTACTTGATTGGAACTTTTTGTATCTTGCACCTTGTTGCCAAACTTTATCATTTGTTCAATATAGCTTAGTTCGTTTGTTTTTTCAAAATATTGCGAACGGAAAAGTCCAAACAAATCAAAACCGCCAGAAAGAGCTATACTTTCTAATGTTCTTTTATTGGCAGAGCGTAAATCAATTCTTTTTACAAAATTGTCAAAACAGCTGTAATTACCATTTTCTTTCCTCTCATCAACAATGGTTTCAACAGCTAATCTTCCAACCCCTTTTACAGCCCCCAAACCAAATCGGATTTCTCCCTTTTTATTTACTGCAAACTTAAAAAAGCTTTCATTCACATCTGGACCCAACACCTTTACCCCCATCCTTTTACATTCCTCCATAAGTGGCGTTATTCCTTTAATATCCTTCATGTGATTGGTAAGGATTGCCGCCATGAGTTCTGCTGGATAATTGGCTTTTAAGTAAGCAGTTTGATAAGCAATTAAAGCATAACAAGTGGAGTGCGATTTATTAAAAGCATAAGAAGCAAATGCCTCCCAATCAGTCCATATTTTTTCTACTTTTGTGATATCAAAACCATTCGCTTCACAACCATCAAAAAACTTTGGCTTCAGCTTATCTAGAATAGATTTAATCTTTTTACCCATTCCCTTTCTAAGCATATCGGCATCCCCTTTACTAAAGTTAGCGAGCTTTTGAGAAAGGAGCATTACTTGCTCTTGATAAACCGTAATACCGTAAGTAGCAGATAGTATTTCCTTCATTTCTGGTAAATCATACTCAATCTCCTCTTTTCCGTGTTTTCGTTTGATGTAGTTAGGAATATACTCCATAGGACCAGGTCGGAACAATGCATTCATAGCAATCAAATCATCAAATTTATCCGGCTTTAAATGCCTAAGATGTGCTCGCATACCATCAGAAGAAAACTGGAAAATACCTTTTGTTTCTGCCCTTTGAAAAACTTCCAAAGTTTTTTTGTCATCAAGGGGAATGGTATCAATATCTAAATCAATATTATGTAATGCTTTAAGTATTTTGATACAATCTTTAATAATAGTTAAATTCTTTAATCCTAAAAAATCCATTTTCAGAAGGCCTGCTTTCTCTACTACTCCATTGTCAAATTGAGTAACCAAAAGCTGGGAATCTTTTGCATTAGCAATAGGAATTAAATCAATCAGTGGCTTTGGAGTAATTATTACTCCACACGCATGCGTTCCTACATTTCTGACCGAACCCTCCAATTTTCGAGCTTGATTGATGGTTTCTGCTATCAAATCATCTCCTTCTGATAATTCTTTCAGCTGTTTAAAATTTGCAATCTGATCGCCCTGCAAACTCTTTTTCAATTCCTCAATTGGTGTGTTAAAAAGCTTTTTTAGTTTGGTTAAATCGGGAACCAATTTAGCCACTCTGTCCGCCTCATGTAAAGGTAAATTAAGTACCCTTGCAGTATCGCGAATAGCGGATCTTGCAGCCATTGTGCCATAGGTTATAATTTGTGCGACTTGCTCTTTCCCATATTTATTGACTACCCAATCGATTACCCTTCCCCTACCTTCATCATCAAAATCAATATCAATATCAGGAAGAGAAACACGCTCAGGATTTAGGAAACGCTCAAAAAGTAAATCATATTTAAGCGGATCAACATTGGTAATTCCTGTGCAATAAGCCACAATAGAGCCAGCTGCTGAACCCCTTCCAGGACCAACCGACACATTCATTTTTCTAGCTTGTGCTACAAAATCCTGAACAATAAGGAAGTAGCCAGGATAGCCCGACTTTGCAATCGTTTTAAGCTCCAATTCTATTCTATCGTCAATCTCCTTTGTTATTTCTTTATACCTCAGTTTTGCCCCTTTATAAGTTAAGTGTTTTAAATATACATTTTCCCCATTCTCTTTTTCTTCCGTTTTAAGATTTTCAGTAAATAATTCTGGAATATCAAAAGCAGGTAAAAGCACCTCTCTTTTAAGCGAATAAGGTTCTATTTTAGCAATAAGCCCTTCTATATTATCAATTGCTTCTGGCAACTCAGAAAAAAGCGATTGCATCTCAAATGAGGTTTTGAAGTAAAACTCCTCATTCGGAAACCCAAAACGGAAACCTCTTCCCTTACCAATTGTGGTAGATTGCTGCTCACCATCTTTCACACAAAGCAAAATATCATGTGCGTTTGCATCTTCCTTTTCCAGATAATACACATTATTGGAAGCAATTATTTTTACGCCATATTTTTCAGCAAGCTGAATGAGAACTTTGTTTACATGATTTTCTTCTTCTAAATTATGCCTATTTATTTCCACATAAAAATCATCCCCAAACATTTTATGCCACCATATAAATTCTTCTTCTGCTTGCTTTTCGCCAACATTCAAAATTAAGTTAGGAATAGCCCCATACAAACTTCCTGTAAGGGCAATTAAATCCTCTTTATACTCAGCAATCAAATCTTTATCTACTCTTGGTACATAATAAAAGCCATCAACATAAGCCAAGGAAGATAACTTGGAAAGATTGTGATAACCATTCTTGTTTTTCGCTAAAAAAGGAATTTGAGCACCATTATCTTGCAGGGACTTGCCCTGATGATTTTTGCAGACATTTAATTCACAACCCAAAATTGGTTTTAGTTTCATTTGTTCTCCCTCCTTCAAATTTTTATTGATTGGATGGCTTAAAACTGCATCCACAAATTTGAAGGCGCCAAACATATTGCTGTGGTCAGTTAGGGTAACGGCTGGCATATTTTCATCCACTGCTTTTTGCACTAAGAGTTTGATATTTGGAGTAGCTTGCAAAACAGAATATTGAGAATGCAAATGCAAATGTGCAAAAACTGAAACAGAAAAAGGTTTGCTTTGTTCAATCTCAGTTTTTTCTTCTATTTTCTCCTCTTTTTTATGCTGCTCCTTTTCTTCATTTATTGCCTTGTATGGCTCAATATTTAATCCAATCAACTCAATAGGATTTGGATTTTTATCTTTATACTTTTGGAATTGCTCAGTACTCATTCCCACTTTTGAATAGGAGATTACATCCAAGCGTAAAAGTTCTAAAAAGCATCTTGCAGTTGCCTCCACATCAGCTGATGCATTATGCGCCTCCGCAAAAGCTTCTCCAAAAAGTTTTTGGTGTAATTCAATAAGTTTTGGCCATTTGAATTTTGCGCCTCTACCACTAGGAATCTGGCAATAATCAGTAGCGTCATCTTTGGTGTCAATTGCTGGCATGGATTGTAAAAGGTTGGACATGTTTTTTCGTAAAAATTCACAACCAACTATGTTATTGTCAAAGCTAACATTGTGCCCAACTACAAATTTTACCTTTTCCAAATCTTGCATAAATATCTCCAAAACCTCAACAAGTGGCATGCCTTCTTTTTCAGCTCTATCGGTAGAAATTCCATGAATTTTTGCAGCATTATATGGGATATCAAAGCCTTCTGGCTTTACAATATAATTTTGTACATCAATTAATTTTCCTTCAATATCATGCACTTGCCATGCCAATTGCACTAATCTTGGCCAATTGTCAAAATCGGTTAAAGGGGCTTTCCAATTTTGAGGAAGACCTGTGGTTTCCGTGTCGAATATCAGATACATAAATAAATTTTAAAAGCTCAAATTTGAGAAGTGTAAATGTAGAAAAACAAAAAAAGTCAACCATTTAGTTTTTGACTGACTTTTGAAAAAGTTAATAACTTTTGGAATTAGACTAAAAGAAATTAGATATGAGATAATGGATTAATTATTTTATTCACAATGACAATATCCCTCTCCCAATTCTTAGGGTATCCCCTTTTTAAGGGAGAAGTTACAACTAAAAAAGCCGAGCATTGCTCGGCTTTAATTTTTATCTGTAGTCTAAATTCTTATTATAAGAATTTCATTTCCTTCATCCAATCATCATTAAAGAGCTTGCCAACATAACGTGTACCATGGTCGTGAAAAATAACAACCACCACATCCTGTTTTGTAAAATTATCTTTTAATTGATTAATCCCAGCCACTGCACTTCCTGCTGAATAGCCTACTAGAATTCCTTCCTCACGAGCTAATCTTCTTGCCATAATTGCACCATCTTTATCATTCACTTTTTCAAAATGATCAATTAAAGAAAAATTGACATTTTCTGGCAATATATCTTCTCCAATTCCTTCTGTAATGTAGGGATAAATTTCATTTTTATCAAACTCGCCTGTTTCATGGTATTTTTTAAAAACTGAACCATAAGTATCAATCCCCCAAACTTTAATATTTGGATTTTGTTCTTTTAAGTATTTTGCCGTTCCTGAAACTGTTCCACCAGTACCAACCCCAACAACCAAATGGGTGATTTTACCATCCGTTTGTTTCCAAATTTCAGGACCAGTGCTTTCATAATGTGCAAGCGTATTTGACAAATTATCATACTGATTTACATACCAAGAATTTAGCGTTTCCTTGGTTAATCTTTTGGCCACTGAATAATAAGAAAGCTTACTTTCAGGTGGAACATCTGTTGGGCAAACCACCACCTCAGCACCCATAGCACGCAAAACATCCATCTTTTCTTTGGATTGCTTGTCAGCCATTACAAAAATACATTTATACCCCTTTTGGATGGCAACCAGTGCCAACCCCATGCCTGTATTCCCAGAAGTTCCTTCAATAATTGTTCCTCCCTTTTTTAATCTCCCATCTTTTTCTGCATCTTCAATCATTTTTAAAGCCATCCTATCTTTTATGGAATGCCCAGGATTAAAGGTTTCCACTTTTGCCAAAACCAAGGCGTCCGTTACCACTACTTTATTGAGCTTAATTAGTGGCGTGTTACCTATTGTTTCTATGATGTTATTGTAATAGTTCATTAAAATTTATCTTAAATTTTTGGTGGTGCAAAACTACCAAAATTTACTCAAACCTTATTGCTTTAATTGGAGTGATTTTAGTAATAAGAAAGGTCGGTAAAATTAGCATCAAAAGGCAAATAAACATGGCTCCAAAATTTAGTAGTATCACATCTGTAAAAGTAAAATATATAGGCACAGAACTCATGTAATATGTTGCCGGATCTAAACTAATAATATGAAAATATTTTTGGGATAAAGCCATCCCAAGCCCTAATAGATTTCCCCAAAATAATCCTTTTGCAATAAGGTAAGTAGCATTGTATAAAAACACCTTTCTGACCGACCAATTGCTTTGACCAATTGCTTTGAGTATCCCTATGAGTTTGGTGCGTTCTAAAATAAGAATTAAAAGTGCTGTAATGATATTGATTCCTGCAACAATTAGCATTAAAATAATAATAACATTTACATTGATATCCTGCAATTTGAGCCAATCAAAAATTTGAGGATTTATCTCTTTTATACTTTGTGCGTTTAAATCGTAATAGATTTTTTCATCCACCATCTGGGTTTGAGCATCCAAATTATCAAAATTACTGATCGTAATTTCAAAACCACCAACAGAATCGCTTCCCCAATTATTCAAATTTTGAATGTGCCTTATATCACCAAAAACATAGAGATCATCAAACTCCTGCAAATTGGTAGCATAAATTCCAGAAACAACAAACTTTCTAACTCTTGGAGGATCCTGCACAAAATACATAATGAGTTTTTCTTCTAATTGTAAAGCTAATAAATCCGCAATCTTTTTAGAAATCAATACTCTGCTTGAAGTTAGGGTATCATTGTAAATAGGCACTTTTCCTTCTACTAAATTACTTTCAAAAAAAGAAGAATTAAAATCACTACCTACCCCTTTTAAGACCACACCATGAATTTCATCTTTGGTTTTAATAATGCCAGCTTTTGTGGCAAAAACCTGAATATGCTGTATCCCATCTTCCTGTTCAATTGTAGGATAAAAATCCTGATTTTTGCTTATCGCCCCAGTTTCATAAGAATTATTATTAGAAAAATTGGTGATTTGAATATGCGATCCAAAACCTATAACTTTGTCGGCAATGTCCTTTTTGAAACCTTTAACAACCCCAATGGAAATGAGCATCACTGCCACCGAAAGTGCAATAGCCAAAATTGCTATGCGAATTATGGGGCGAGAAAGGCGATTATTTCCTTCCTTTGCGCTTATCAATCGCTTTGCTATAAAATATTCTACATTCATAAATACGGATGGCTAAAATAACGCAAATATTCCTTTTAATTTCCTGCTGCTTACTTTTTAGTTGCCAAAAAGAAAAAATCCTAAAATTAGGAGCTGAACAAACAGAAAGCTACTTACCGCTTTTGAAAGATAAAAAAGTAGGCGTTATAGGCAATCAAACTTCTAGGATTGGTACTACACACTTGGTAGACAGCTTACTTAGCTTAGGAGTAGATATAGTAAAAGTATTTTCCCCAGAACATGGCTTTAGAGGAAAGGCAGATGCAGGAGCAAAAATTGAAGATGGAATAGATGTAAAAACAGGACTTCCTATTATCTCTCTTTATGGTAGCAATAAAAAACCTTATGCAGAACAATTAGAAGGAATAGATATTTTACTATTTGACATACAAGATGTGGGAGTACGATTTTACACTTATATTTCTACACTACACTATGTAATGGAAGCGGCAGCAGAAAACAACATAAAAGTAATAGTACTAGACAGGCCCAACCCAAACGGACATTATGTTGATGGCCCCATTCTGGATACTGCTTTCCAATCTTTTGTGGGGATGCATCCTATACCCATTGTGCATGGAATGACTGTTGGTGAATATGCTAAAATGATAAATGGTGAGGGTTGGATTTCCATCAACTGTAATTTAACTGTTATTGAAATGGAAAATTACACCCATGAAATGACTTATGACTTACCGATAAAACCTTCTCCTAATTTACCCAATGCTAGAGCAATTAATTTGTACCCTAGCCTTTGTTTGTTTGAAGGAACAAGCATAAGTATTGGTAGGGGAACTGATTCTCCTTTTCAGCATTTTGGAGCGCCTTATTTGGAAAGCAACTATTCCTTTACCCCTGAAAGTAGAGATGGAAGTAAGTTTCCTAAACATGAAAATATAGAATGCTTTGGAACAGATTTACGCTTTCAGGAAAACTATTTGACTGCCATAAACTTAAATTGGGTAGTTGAATCTTACAAGCAATGTCCTGAAAAAGAGAATTTCTTCAATACCTTTTTTGATAAACTAGCAGGAACAAATCAACTAAGATTACAAATTATAGCAGGGAAAACAGCCAAAGAAATTAAAGTGACTTGGGAAGAGGGACTAGATAAGTTCAGGGGAATAAGAAAGAAGTATTTGATTTACTAAACCTGCTTTCCTTTAATTAAATATTTTCCAATAATCAATAAGCCAAATCCAATAATAAAAATAATCATAGGTATATAATATTCGGGATCTACAGCATAGAACTCTTGAAATATTCCATTAATTATACTTAGTGATAAAATTAGATAAGCGAGATAATTAACTGTTTTTTTCATAGGTTATTTATCTATGTTTTTAGTTAACGCAATAACAATTAGGTTAGTGCAAATTGACAAACAAAGTCATAACATCTCCGATAACTTACTACAAGTTCGCCAATTTCTTAAAATTCCTTTTTCAGTTTTTCTACAATTTCAAAAACTGCAGGACAAACCTCAATATTCTTTTCTGTAAGTTTTAGCAGTTGATGTTGCTTTATTCTATCGGTATGCGGAAATTCACGGCAAGCCTTTGGACACACTTGATAAATACTACAGTAATTATCTGCTCCCAAAAAAGTACAAGGCACAGATTGCAATACATAATCCCTATCCTCATCAATACGCAAATACTTTTCAGTAAATTCGGAGGGTTTTATCCGGAGGTGTTTTGAAATTCTGCTAATATCCTTATCCGTAAATAAAGGACCAGTAGTGGTGCAACAATTCGCACATTTCAGGCAATCAGTACAAGCAAAAACCTCCTCATGTAAAGGATGAATTAACTTATCCAATACCTTTGGTTTTACTTTTTTTAAGCGCTTGAAAAACTGCTGATTTTCCTTGCGTTTTAATATTACTTGCTCTTTATGTTTTATTAAAAAATAATCCGGCAATAGGTTAGATGTTAAGTTTATAAATTATTACAAATACCAAACAGTTAACTTTTATACAATTGTCTTAGTGTCGAACTGTTCCAAGTAATCCGCTACTCTTCTTACAAATTGCCCTCCCAGCGCTCCATCTACAACTCTGTGGTCGTAAGAAAGTGAGAGGAACATCATATGACGAATTGCAATAACATCTCCATGTTCTATTTCCAAAACAACAGGTTTTTTCTTTATAACTCCACAAGCCAAAATAGCTACTTGTGGTTGATTGATAATTGGCGTTCCCATCAGATTGCCAAAAGTACCAACATTAGTCATAGTGATTGTTCCACCCTGAATATCATCAGGTTTTAATTTTCCACCTCTTGCGCTTGTAGCCAAATCATTTACTGCCTTAGTAATGCCAACTAAGTTTTTGTTCTGACACTCTTTTATAACCGGAACAATTAAATTTCCATCAGCAAGTGCTGCTGCCATTCCGATATTGATATTTTTGTGAATATGGATATTTGTTCCTTCCACCGAAACATTTATCATTGGGAAATCCTTAACAGCTTTTGCCATTGCCTCAATAATAATAGGAGTAAAGGTGATGTTTTGTCCTTCTCTTTGTTTGAAGTCTGCTTTTACTTTATTTCTCCAATTTACAATATTAGTCATATCCGCTTCTACAAAAGAAGTAATGTGTGCAGAGGTCTGCTTGGACATAGTCATGTGTGCAGAAATCAGTTTACGCATTCTGTCCATTTCAATAATCTCTGTATCACCCGTATTAGCTGGCGGAGTAGAAGTATGTTGTGGAACAGGAGTTACTGGTGGAATAGGTTTTTCTACTTTTGCAACAGCAACAGTCCCTCTTGTTTTGATATAGGATGCCATATCTGATTTTGTTACTCTACCTTCTTTTCCTGTTCCCTTAATAGCATCTAATTCGTCCATTGCAATTCCTTCAGATTTTGCTATACTCTTTACTAGTGGTGAATAGAATCTGTCCCCAGCATTTGTAATTGGAGCAGTTTTAGTTTCTTCAACTACTTTTGTAACTTCTTTTTCTATTACTTTTTCCTCTACTTTTGTCGGTGTTTCTGATGGAGTATCATCACCGCCATCCGTTTCTAAAATAGCAAATGCTTGTCCAACTTGCACAACATCATCTGCCTGAAAAAGTTGCTCTACTAATTTTCCTTCATGGGTTGATGGAACCTCAGAATCTACTTTATCGGTAGCAATTTCAATAATGGTTTCATCTAATTCTACCATTTCTCCTACTTGCTTAGCCCATGAAATTACCGTAGCTTCAGATACGCTTTCTCCCATTTTGGGCATAATTAATTCTACTCTTGCCATTTTATCATTTTCAATTTAATAGTTTGCAAAAATACTAAAAAAAGTATTGTAAAGATTGTGTATTACCCAAGTTGATTTAAGCACTTAAAAATAATATATAAATCATTTCTAGCACTATAATCTTTAGCGTAACGCATATTTATATTTCGAATCTCTTTACTATCAATATCTTCTATTTTAAGATAGGAGGTAGGAGAAAGTATGCCTTTTCGGATATTTGGAAAATGCGATTCGTATTTTTCATTAAAGCCCACAAAAGTTTTTTTGGCTTTCAATATGCTTATCATATTTTTTACAAACTGAGTAGGGGAACTGCAAAACCACATAAGAATTGGCGCGAAAATTAAAAATAAAAAAGAAAACAGAAAATCAAACACTCTTTTATTTCGCTTGTTGGCTGTTTTAGCAAGTTCCCAATTTGAGTCTGGTGAATAATAATCTCCCAATGTTTCTCTGGAATTACTACCGATAAGGAAGTGGCTATTTTCTGGTAGAATCTTGAAATTTAAAGAAGTTCCAGAAAGGAAAATAAGCCATTTAATGATATCTTTAAAGCTAATGTCCAAACTTGCAAAAACCACTTCATCTATTTTATGTTTTTTGATGACTTTTTTTAGTTCAGGAAAAGAGCCTAATGCGCCATTCTCTCCTTTTTGGTTCAAATAGCCAATAAGTTGGGTATTATGATTGGAATTAGATATAATTTTTTCTGCTCTTTCAAATTCAGCTTTTTCAGATAAAAGTAAAAGATTCATCACTCTTTTTTCTGCAATATCTAAATCCTGATGACTAAGGATTCTGTAGAGAAATCTTAAAAAAACGAACAAAGTAAAAACTAAAATTCCACCAACAATTATTATTGCTCTTGAAAAACGAATGGTATTAAAAAAGTTAGAGAAAGTCGCTATTACTAAAAGTCCAAAAATTACTCCTCTTGCCACACGATTTATTCTAAATGGTTTATCGTATGCTCCACTAAAAAATAAGGAAATAATCCAAATAAAAATATAAGAAGGAATTATCAAATTTGTAAAAGTTTCTGAGAAAGGATAAGGGGCATAATTTTCCCCCCAATAATTTGTTAAAAGTAGCAGGCCAAAATACATGGTAGAGAAATCGATAATTGGAAGTGAAAATATTTTGACAAAATCTCTTACCAATACAATAAGTGATTTTACAAGAGTGGCCATTTTTATCAGGGGTAAAAAAAGAGGGTGTTTGCTGAAATGTTTTTTTACAAACGCAATCATGGATTTATTAAAGCCACTGGTAAAGCTAAGCGTGTGTCTTTTGTTGCTTTCCCCCTTGTAATGTATGATTTTAATGTCGCCTAAATAATAATTTTTATAGCCCTTTTCTGCAATTCGCATACAAAGGTCAGTATCTTCCCAATACATAAAAAACTGTTCGTCAAAAAGGCCAACTTTATCTAGCACAGATTTTCTAATAAGCATAAAAGCCCCAACTAATACCTCTACTTCATGCCTGTCGTCTTTATCTAGATTTCCTAAATAATAGTGATTGAAAGTTTTTGATTTTGGAAAAAACTTATGCAATCCTAAAAACTTAAACAGGGAAGTTTTAAAATCAGGGATTCCTCTTTTACTTTCATCCAAAAACTCCCCTTTTCCATCAATCATTTGCACTCCAACTGCCCCTACATCTTTTTGTTCTTGCATAAATTTAAGTGCTTTTTCAAAAGCATCTTCTTCAACTAGAGTGTCTGGATTTAAAAGCAGAATAAATTCTCCTTTTGCCTTCAGAATTGCCTGATTATTGGCTTTGGAAAATCCTACATTTTTAAGGTTGCTTATAAGTTGAATATCTGGAAATTTTACCTTTACCATTTCTACCGATTCATCTACAGAATGATTGTCGATAACTATAATTTCAGCATCCAAATTTCGGATGGCTTTTAAACAAGAACGCAAGCATTGTTCCAAAAAAAACTTAACATTGTAACTAACAATTATTACGGATAATTTTGTCATTCTGGAAATCTAATTCACTAAGGAATTTTCGTATGGTAAACGGCTTGAAATAGCTGAGGCTAAGGTAAGTTCATCCGTGTATTCTAGTTCATCACCAATAGCAATTCCTCTGGCAATTATAGAAACAGAAATATCGAATTCTTTCAATCGTTTAAAAAGGTAGTAATTGGTAGTATCGCCTTCCATGGTAGTGCTTAACGCAAAAATCACTTCCTTTATTGAGTTATCTTTTACTTTTTCTACTAATTCTTCTATTCTAAGTTCAGATGGACCAATACCATCCATTGGGGAAATAAGTCCACCAAGCACATGGTAAACACCCTTGAATTGCATGGTATTTTCAATGGCCATCATTACCCTGATATCTTCTACCACACAAATAATATTTTTATCGCGTTTTGGGTTTGCACATACCTCACAAAGTTCTAAATCGGAAATACTATAACAAGCTTTGCAATAACTGATATTATTGATGAGTCGGATGAAAGATTCTCCAAATTGCTGAACCTGTATTTTTTCTTGTTTTAGCATGTGTAATACTAGGCGTAAAGCCGATTTTTTACCAATTCCCGGTAAGCGAGAAAGGTGGTTTACGGCTGTTTCAACAAGTTTAGATGGAAAGTTCATTTTGCAAATATAGTTGTATTCTTAATAATTCTGATAGATTTGTCAAAACAAAACATTATATGTCATCAACGCTCATATTAATAGTAATTGCTGCTTATTTTTTAGTATTAATTATCATCTCTTACCTCACAGGAAAGTCGGATAGTAATGCCAGTTTTTTCCTTGGGGATAAAAAATCACCCTGGTATATTGTAGCTTTTGGGATGTTGGGCGCAACCCTTTCCGGCATTACATTTATTTCGGTTCCTGGGAAAGTAGATGCTTCCGCTTTTTCGTACATGCAAATGACCTTTGGTTTCTTTGTTGGCTATATGATTATTGCCTTAGTACTGATTCCACTTTATTATCGGCTTAACCTTACTTCCATTTATGGTTATCTGAAAACACGATTTGGAAATAGCAGCTATAAAACAGGAGCGAGTTTCTTTCTATTGAGCAGAGTAATTGGGGCTTCCTTACGGCTTTATATAATGGCGAATGTGTTGCAGATGGCCATATTTGATGATTTTGGAGTGCCCTATATTGTTACGGTACTTATTACAGTTCTGCTGATATGGGTATATACTTTTAGGAGTGGAATAAGAACTATTATTTGGACCGACACCTTGCAAACCCTATTTATGCTGATAGCAGTTGGAATGAGTATTTACCTTATTTCAGATGAATTAAATTTGGGTTTTTCTTCCCTTGTGGCCACTATTAACGATAGTGATTATTCCCAAATCTTTTTTTGGGAAGGGAAACTGCATTTTGGAAAGCAGTTTTTGGCAGGAATATTTATTGCGATTGTAATGACAGGGCTTGACCAAGATATGATGCAAAAGAATCTGAGTTGCCGAAATGTTAAAGATGCACAGAAAAATATCTATTGGTTTTCGGGGGCATTGGTTGTGGTAAATTTGATATTTTTAAGTTTGGGTGCATTGCTTTATATCTATGCTAATAAGCAAGGTATTGTATTTAATCATCCTGATGAACTGTTCCCTAAAGTAGCATTGAGTGGCGAATTGGGAATTACCTTAGGGGTATTCTTTATTTTAGGATTGATTGCGGCTGCTTACTCCTCAGCCGATTCTGCTCTTACTTCTTTAACAACTTCCTTTTGTGTGGATATTTTAGATTTTGAAGAAGAGGGCAATCAGCAAAAACAAATCAGAACCCGAAAAGGAGTGCATTTACTTTTTTCTTTGGTATTGGTTGGTGTAATTTTGATTATAAAATCATTGAATGATGATAGCGTAATTGATGCTTTATTTCAGTTAGCGGGTTACACTTATGGGCCACTACTTGGAATGTATGCTTTTGGACTGTTTACCAAATGGAATGTACAAGATAAATGGGTGCCACTATTGGCTATTGTTTCTCCATTTACAACATACTATATCAACATCCATTCTGAGGCTTGGTTTAATTATGTGTTTAGTTTTGAACTATTGATACTCAATGGGGCACTTACTTTTGTAGGTTTATTATTGCTTAGAGTTTCTAAATAAATAGAAACAACCTGCAACACCTATTAATACCAAAGAAGAAGAAATAATTTCCGCTTGGGTAATGCCGCCCAAAATATTATATTCCGTATTTACCCTAATCTTTTCAATAAAAAAGCGTTCCACACCATTCAAAGTCAGATACACAAAAAATAAAGCCCCAGCCACTTTGATACGCTTTCGGATAGTCCATAAAAAAGCAAATATTAATGTTGCCATAATTATTTCATAAAATGGCGTAGGATAGACGCCCTGAGCCAATTCCATGCAATACCTTCCCGTGCAGTCATCAATTGGGATTCCGGCATTTATTACATTGTGGGGGTAAGTGAAACTCCACATCCAATCGGGCAAAAAAGCCATCCAATCCGGTTTTGTAGCTAGGTTAATGATACCCCAATCGCCATCCCCTGAAAGCTGACAGCCAATACGCCCAATACCATAGGCAATCATTAGTCCTGGAGCAGCAGCATCAATAAGGTGTAGTGTTTTTATTTTGTATTTGTTTCCATACCAAATTACCGAAAAAGCACCAGCAATCAATCCGCCATAAAAGGTAAGTCCGCTAAAAGCCATGAGTTGCCCCATTGGGTCCGCCATAAATTCTCCGATATTTTCCAAATTATGAAAAAGCTTAGCGCCAATTATTCCTGAAATTGCCGCTATCATGGTCATGTTAGCGACCAACTCATGGGGATGAATTTCTTTTTCTATCCACTGTGGAGTTTCTAACTTTGTTTTTTTATTTTCTTTCCATTTCAAATACAATGAGATAATAGCAATAATGACTCCTCCAAAAAAATGCCCTCTTGATGAGAGTATAAACCCTTGTGGATTCGCAACTAAATCGGAATAATGAAATAGGGCTTCAATACCTTTAAAGCCTATCAGGAAACCAAAGAAAATAGCAGATAAAATATCTGAAACAGATAGTCCTTTTCCTATTAAGGTTTTTACTTTGCTACTTTCAATCAGTCCTTCTTTTTCTTTTCGTTTTAACTCTAAGGTTAACAGCCAGCTGGCCGCCAAAAAAGCAATAGCTACAAAAAATCCAAATGTTTGTATGGGCAAGGGAATGTTTACCCCAAATAAATCATAAATAAGATGGCTGATGGTTGGGTACATAATTTAGTTGCTAGTTGTCAGTTATTAGTTGTTAGTTTTTCGGAAAGGATATTGCTATTTTTATCAAAGGAAAGTAATTTTATTTTTATTTTTCTTTGCACATGCTTTTCAGAAAAAGGAATTTTTACTCTAATATAATTCTCAGTAAATCCATACAAAAATCCATCTTTATTTTCTCTTTCAAATAGTGCATTTTGCTCAGTAAGTAAATATTTTTGATAAAAATTTCTTTGTAATTTCTCAGAAAGGATTCTTAATTGCTTGCTTCTTTCACTTCTTTTTTTCTTACTTACAACACCATCAAAATGAATTGCTTCTGTATTTTCTCTTTCCGAATAAGAAAAAACATGCAAATAGGAAATTGGCAAATCTTTTATAAAGTGAAGCGTTTTTTCAAACTCCTGCTCAGTCTCACCAGGGAAACCCACAATTACATCTGCTCCAATACAAACATTTGGGATGGCTTTTATAATAGCCTGAACTTTATTTCCGTAAACTGTGGTGTTGTATCTTCTTTTCATCTTGCCCAGAATAGCATCCGAACCCGATTGCATAGGAATATGAAAGTGAGGCATAAATTTGTTGGATTTTTTTACAAAGTCAATGATGTCATTTGTTATGAGGTTGGGTTCAATAGATGAAATTCTGTAGCGTTGAATCCCCTCAACTTTTTCCAATTTTTTGATTAAATCATAAAAATTATTTTTTGTATTAATATCTATAAACTCCCCAATATTTACTCCCGTTAATACAATTTCTTTAATCCCATTTACTGCTATATTTTCCGCATTTTTGATAATATTTTCAATGCTGTCACATCTACTTTTCCCTCTGGCAAGTGGTATGGTGCAATAGGTACACGGATAATCACATCCATCCTGAATTTTCAAAAAAGAACGGGTTCTATCATTTAATGAATAAGAACTATGATAATCTAAATTATCTATTTCACAGCCATGTATTTTTTCTGTTTGTTTTTCGTTAATAGTATTCAGTAATTTGGGTAAATTGAATTTATCATTTGCTCCTAATACCATATCTACCCCACTTATTTCAGCAATCGCTATTGGTTTTAGTTGCGCATAACAGCCAGTAACTACCACCTTTGAATTTGGGGCGGTTTTCTTTGCCTTTCTGATAATTCTTCTGCATTCTCTATTTGCATTTTCTGTCACCGAACAGGTATTGATTACGTACAAATCGGCTTTATTTTCAAAATCAGTTTTGCTATATCCAATATCAGAAAGCTGCCTGCCAATAGTAGAAGTTTCCGAAAAGTTGAGTTTACAACCAAGAGTATAAAAGGCAACCAAGTTATTTTTTAACATTTTGCAAAAGTAGAAAATCCTTTATCATTTTTAGCTTTTGTAACCTTTGTTTGCAATCGTACGTTTTAGGTAATAACAACTAAAACCCACAAAGTTATGACTATAGTTTTACTACACTTTTTATCTAAAATAAATTTCAATCTTAATACAAGTAAGATTGTTTACTATTTCCTAATCCTTTTAGCCATGTTGATGACATATAGTGCATCCTCACAGGTTACGGCTGATTTTTCAACTATTGATTCTACCTCAGCTTGCGGCTCTTTAATTGTAGAGTTTCAAGATTTGTCAATAGGGAATCCGAATTCTTGGCTATGGGATTTAGGAAATGGTAAAATCTCTAATTTGAAATATACTATTTTACTAAATACTAAACTTCCTTATATATATTATGAAGTAAATTTGATGAGATAAAAAATTATTTTCTAATTTTAGCCAGATTAATTTTTCTTATGAATTTTAAATTTGGTTTTTTTTTATTCTTCTTTTTTCTTTTGTCCTGCGGTAAAAATATACAGGATGAGAATCTATCTATTTTTAGGTATAATCAAGCCTCTGGTATTGCAACACTTGACCCTGCTTTTGCAAAGGACCAAGCAACAATTTGGGCTTGCAATCAGCTTTTCAGTGGCTTAGTTCAACTAAATAATAATTTGGAAGTGATGCCCTCTATTGCAAAAAGCTGGGAAATTTCAGAGGACGGCTTGGATTACACTTTCTTTTTACAAAAAAATGTATTCTTTCATGCGCACCCCATTTTTGAAAAGGAAAGAAGGGTAGTAGCATCCGATTTTACATTTAGTTTTGATAGATTAAAAAGTAAAGAATTGGCAGCTCCTGGCGCATGGGTTCTCTCCAATGTAGAAAGCTATAAATCATTAAACGATTCTACTTTTGAGATAAATCTACAAAAACCTTTCCCCCCTTTTTTAGGGCTTCTTTGCATGCAATATTGCTCAGTTGTTCCTAAGGAAATTATGAAAAATACCAATTTCAGAGAAAATCCAATTGGCACAGGACCGTTTCAATTTCAATACTGGAAGGATGGGGTAAAATTAGTTTTCAGAAAAACCCCAAATTATTTTGAGAAAGAAGATGGGAAGCAACTTCCATTTTTAGATGCCATTGCCATTACATTTGTAAAGGATAAACAAGCTGCTTTTCTTGAGTTTATCAAAGGAAATCTAGATTTTATATCTGGAATTGACGGCTCATACAAAGATGAAGTTTTAAATAGAGATGGCAGTTTGAGGGAAAAATACAAAGGCAAAATAATTTTACAATCCCAGCCCTATTTGAATACCGAATATTTGGGTTTTTTGATGGAAGATGCTTTACCGCTTAAAATTAGACAAGCCATTAATTATGGTTTTGATAGAAAAAAAATGCTCAAATTCCTCCGCAACAATATTGGAACTCCTGCCGTGCAGGGTTTTGTTCCAAAAGGATTACCTTCTTTTTCAGAAAAACTGAAAGGATATAATTATAATCCTGCAAAAGCAAAACAGTTAATTCAGGAAAGTAAATTTGATTTAAGTACGGAAATTACATTAAGTACTACTTCTTCTTATTTGGATTTATGCGAATACATCCAAAACTCCTTATCTGAAATTGGATTAAATATTAAAATTGAAGTAAATCCTCCATCCACGCACAGGCAAATGGTTGCTACTTCTAAATTATCTTTTTTTAGGGGAAGTTGGATTGCTGATTATGCAGATGCAGAAAATTATTTAGCCCTTTTTTATTCTAAAAACTTTTGTCCTAATGGACCAAACTATACCCACTTTAAAAGTGAAATATACGACTTACTCTACCAAGAAGCAGTCCATGAAGTAAGGGATAGTATTCGCTACTTACTTTACCGAAAAATGGATGAAATGATAATGGAGAAAGCTGCTATTGTTCCACTTTATTACGACCAAGTTTTGCGTTTTTCTCAGCCCAATATAAGTGGCTTTAATAGTAATGCCATGAATTTACTGGATTTGAAAAAAGTGGAAAAGACTAATGTAACAAATAACCAATAAAAGAACGAAACAATTGACAAATTCATTAGCTTGTATACAAATTAAGAAATCCTACTCCATCCCATCCTCTGCTTAGCATAAGGCCTGTAAGTTCGAGCAATATTAATGTTCTCTGCTTTTTCCAAACTTTCATCTTCTTTTAATAAATTGATTGCTTCATTTCTGGCAAACTCCAATATTTTTCCATCTTTTACTAAATCAGCAATTTTGAAATTGAGCATACCGCTTTGCCTAGTACCCATCATATCGCCAGGACCTCTTAATTTTAAATCCACTTCCGAAATTTTAAAGCCATCATTGGTAGTAGCCATGGTTTCCAGTCGCAATCTGCCTTCATTACTAATTTTATGTCCGCTTAGAAGCACACAATAAGATTGCTTACCACCTCTACCAACCCTTCCTCTTAATTGATGCAGTTGTGAAAGACCAAATCGTTCGGCACTTTCAATTACCATTACGCTTGCATTGGGAACATCTACGCCAACCTCAATAACGGTAGTTGCCACCATGATATTGGTAATGCCATCCACAAATCGTTTCATTTCGTATTCTTTATCTTCCGACTTCATTTGCCCATGCACCACACTTACTTGAAAATCTGGCATTGGAAACTCTGCTGAAATTGCTTTATAGCCATCCATCAAATCTTTGTAATCTAGTTTTTCACTCTCTTGAATAAGCGGAAAAACAATATAGATTTGTCTGCCTAAAGCAATTTGTTCGTGCATAAACTTATTCACTCTCAATCGGCTACTATCTGATCTCCAAAGTGTTTTTATCTCTTTCCTTCCAGGAGGCAATTCATCAATTACAGATACATCCAAATCGCCATAAAGAGTCATTGAAAGTGTCCTTGGAATTGGAGTTGCTGTCATAACCAAGATGTGTGGAGGAGTTATGTTCTTTTTCCAGAGTTTTGCCCTTTGTGCTACCCCAAAGCGGTGCTGCTCATCAATAACTACAAAAGCTAAATTTTTGAAAACAACCTTATCTTCCAAAAGCGCATGTGTTCCAATTAGTATATCAATCTCACCACTTTCTAATTGTTGGTACAATTCTTTGCGTTCTTTTGTTTTTGTGGAGCCAGTTAATATTGCTACTTTCAAGTCTAATTCTTTCAGCTCATGCGATATGTTTTTAAAATGCTGCTGAGCTAATATTTCAGTTGGTGCCATCATACAGGTCTGAAAATTATTATCCACTGCCATAAGCATGCTGAGTAGTGCCACCAGTGTTTTTCCACTACCAACATCTCCTTGCAAAAGCCGATTCATCTGAGCCCCTCTTTTTACATCCACTCTTATTTCTTTTAGCACTTTTTTTTGTGCATTTGTTAATTCAAATTGCAGATGATTTTTGAAATAATTATTAAAATAGTTATCTACTTTTTCAAAAATAAAACCCTTGTGTTTTTTTATCCTTGTGAGCTTCATTTTCAAAAGGTGAAATTGCAAGAAAAATAACTCCTCAAATTTTAATCTTTTTTGGGCTCTTTCTAGCTTATTTGTATCTGTTGGAGAATGAATATTTATTAGTGCATCTTCTCTTTTTGGCAGTTTTAATTTATTAAGTAAATTTTCTGATAATGTTTCCTCAATCTTGTTTTTTATTTGTGGAAGTAAAATTTTAATCAACTTTCGTATTCCTCTACTATTAAGCCCTTTACTGCTTAAATATTCAGTAGAATGATATACTGCTTGCAAAGAGGAAGAAATAGATTGTTGTTTTTCAAAAATATCCATTTCAGGATGTACAATATTTATTTTATTTTGATAAGCGGAGGGTTTGCCAAAAACCAAATATTCTGTATCCCTTTTTATACCTTTTTTAATCCAACGAATACCTTTAAACCAAATGAGTTCCGTAATTCCCGTTCCATCCTGAAAATATGCGATCAATCGTTTTGCTCTTTTTTGCCCCTTTTCCTCAAAGCGAATAATCTTTCCTTTTAGCTGAATATATGGCATATCTGCACTTAGCTCTGATACTTTATGAATAACACTTCTGTCGGTATAGCGAAAAGGATAATAATGCAGTAAATCAGAAAAAATAAAAATGCTTAATTCCTTTTTTAAGAGTTCAGCTCTCAAAGGGCCAACCCCCTTCAAATACTCTATTGGTGTATCTAAAAAATGCATGTGGTAAAGATAAGAATAGTTGTTAGAACTAATTACCTCTTAATCAACAAAAACTCCACTCTGCTTGGTTTAATTTTTACCACATTAGCAAAAGGTGGTTGTTTTCTTAACAACACTTCCAATTTATTTTTTTCTTCTAAATTATTTACATCCACTTCTGCTACAAAAAAAGAAGGCCCAAGCTTATCGTAATCGGCAAAAGCAACAGTAGTTACAACCTCTACTTTTGGTGGATAAAATTTTATTTTATATCCTTTAGGTACATTTATAGGATTTAGCGTAAGAGCTATAATTTTTTCTGTAAATTTTTCTACTTCAAAAGAAATTTGTACTTTTTTTTCAGAAAAAGAAATTCCATTAATATCAGATAAATCAATGTCTTGTTTTATGCCTTTTTCTACTTTGTCAAAAACAGCAGCATCCGTTTCAATAAAATTAATTTCTGAAAGACTCTCATTTGTTCCGAAAACGAAAACACTATCGGGGGCAAGTTGAATCTTATCTTTTAATCGGTATTGAGAACTAAAGTAGAGATTACCGCTAAAAACAACAGCTACTTTTTTACTCTTTTTTTGCTGAAAGCGAACAAATAAAGTATCAGGAGTGGTGCTTAAAATTTTAATATCGGAAGAAAGCAATTTGTATAATTTTTTATAATGTCGTTTTACAACCCACTGCTTTTGGCTATAATTTTTTGTTTTTGTTTCCGTCAATGAATTTATCGAAATAACAAGGGGTTTTGTTTTTAAAAGTCTTTGATTTAATAAATAAAATCCGTGGGATTTTACTTTTAACTCCAGTTGTTTTTCTGGTTGATTTACAAGCTGTTTGCTTTCTGGAAAATCAGTATAATTAATAGGAATAAAAATAGAGGCTTCATACTCCTTACTCATTACCGTTAGAAACCAAAAAGCCAGAGAAACCAATAAAAAAATAAAATACTTACTTATCTTTTTATTCAAATGCAAGAATGTTGTTATTCGCCCAAATAACACTTGCAATTTTTTATACATCTTAGCTTTGTATTTCAGTTTGTGCCAGCATTGAAATAGCAGATTTTTCTACTTTTAATTTGCCTGAATCATGTACATCAAGTACTATTGTAGCTTTACCAATTTCAGAAATTTTCCCATGAATACCGCCAATAGTTACTACTTTATCGCCTACCTTTAATGCTTCACGAAAAGCAGTTTCTTTTTTCTGTTTCTTGATTTGTGGACGAATCATAAAAAAATACATCACCGCAAAAATGAGCATAAAAAAGATAAGTGATGTGCTTCCTGTTCCTGCTTGTAATAAAATCATATTCATTAGTTTATTTGTTTTTCGGACACAACCACTAGCCCGCTTATGGTTAATACTATTGTATTTGGTATGGCATTTGTAACCAAAGTTACCGTTTTTTTCTGTTTTCCCTCACGCCCATTACTATTAAAAGTTACTTTTATCTCTGCCTCTTCACCAGGAGCAATCGGCTTTCTTGGCCACTTAGGAACAGTGCAGCCACAACTCCCCTTTGCATTACTAATTATTAAATCGCCCTGACCAGTATTGGTAAAAACAAATTGATGTGAAACGGATTCTCCTTGAATAATTTCTCCAAAATTATGACTTAATTTTTCAAAGGACAATTCTGGAAGTGGTCCTTCTTGTTTAACCTCTTGTGCTGTAATTGGGTTATTTACTAAATTGGCTGAAATTCGTTCTTTTTTCCCAGTGTCAGCTTTTTTTGCCAAATCATTACAAGCAAAGTTTGCTGTCATCAATAGGCATAATATTATCTTAATTATTTTCATTTTTTATTTTTACAAATTTATAAATTATTCTAAAAGGCCTCTCCCTACTTTTTTAATTTTTCCTGATTTTTTATACTCACTTATTACTTTATCTAATATGCCGTTTATGAAGCTTTTACTATTGCTAGTGCTATAATATTTTGCAACTTCAATATATTCATTTAGTGTAACTTTTACAGGGATCTCATCAAAATAAATTAGTTCGCACAAAGCCATCATAATAAGAATTTGATCCATTGATGCAATCCTATCCAAATCCCAATTTTTCGCCCTTTTAGAAATAATATTTTCAAATTCTTTATGATTGATTATCGTTTTGCTAAAAAGTTTCTCCGCAAAAGTTTTGTCATCCTTGTTTTTAAATACAGCAGTTGCAATAATATGACTCTCTCCTATTTCAGTTGCCTTTATCTGACTATAAACAATATTGGCCACAAAGGGCAAATCATCCATCCAAAAAATACTTTCTTCCTCTAAAATATGATGCAAAAGTTCATCCTCAATGATGAAATTATCAAAAACAGAAAGTAAAAATTCTTTATCTTCTTTGAAAAAAGATTGGCTTGAAATAGTATACGCTTTATACAAATCAGATTTCCAAATCTTTACAAATAATTTTCGAATTAAATCATGGTAGTTATTAAGCCAAAGTCCAGAAACTTTATTAATCTGACTTAATAAAACCTCATCTTCTGCAATCAATTTTATAAGATGATTGTCAGCAAACTTTTCATTCGCATTTTTATCTGCATCCGTAGGAAAGTACTTGTTCTTTTGTTTATTCAGAAACTCTTTTGAGAATTGAGCCAAAGCAAGGGGTAGGGATAATAAAAGAAAATAAAGATGGGCAATACTATCGGCTTGCCTTAGCATCTGTTTTTGTGCCTTAGCTAAATCTTGGTCTTTTGAAGTGAAATACGCATATAAAGACTGCATGACCTTCAACCGAATATGCCTTCTGTTTATCATTTTTAAGAACTTAAATTTTATCTTTTACTATATGCTTCTAACCTTTGTTCAGCAATACTAATTGCTGCCTCATTTGTGGTTGTATCATCCTGTTCAGCTTTGTTGAGTATTTCCAAAGTAGTGTTATAAATATTCTTGGTTTCCTCTAAGGATTTCTCTCTGGAAAATCCTTTTATCTCAGAATAAACATTGATAAGACCGCCAGCATTAATCAAAAAATCAGGAGCATAAATAATCCCTCTTTCTTTCAGCTGGCTGGCATGAATATTCTCATCAGCCAATTGATTATTTGCAGCACCTGCTATTATTTCACATTTCAATTTATTAATATTTTCTGTATTTAGTGTCGCTCCTAATGCACATGGAGAATAAATATCCATATTCAAATCAAAAATAGCCTCTGCTTCAACTACTTTTGTGTCATATTTTTCAGATACAAAATTTAATCTCTCTTTGTTTATGTCATTAATAAAAATGTTCGCTTTTTCTTCTGACAAATGCTTAACCAAATGCGCTCCAACATGCCCAATACCTTGTACCAATATCCTTCTCCCTTTTAGACTATCGCTTCCCCAACGATACATTGCTGCCGCCTTCATTCCCATATAAACACCAAAGGCTGTAACGGGTGAAGGGTCACCACTTCCACCTAATTCCTCCACTGTTCCCGTAACATGATTAGTTTCCATTTTGATATATTCCATATCTTTTGGTCCCATACCGACATCCTCTGCTGTAATATATTTACCGCCCAAGCTTTCCACAAATTGCCCAAACCTACGCAATAAAGCTTCCGATTTTTGAGTAGCTGAATCGCCAAAAATAACTGCTTTTCCTCCTCCTAATTCCAATCCTGAAATAGCGGCTTTATAAGTCATTCCTCTTGATAGTCGCAATACATCTTCAACTGCTTCTAATTCATTTTTGTAATCCCACATTCTCGCTCCTCCAAGTGATGGGCCCATTGTAGTATCGTGTATTGCTATTATGGCTTTTAGTCCTGTTTTTTCATCTCTACAAAATACGACTTGTTCGTGCCCCATTTTGTCCATTTTATCCATAATAATGCTTCTTTGCCTCTCACTTACATTCAATCCATTTAGTTCAATCATTTTTTTATGGTTTTTATTAATTCTATTTCCCTTTTGTTTTACAGATAATTTCTACTTTTGGGCAGCAGAAAAAACGGCTTGCAAAATTACTGATTCTTTTCTGTGTTACAAAATAAAAACAACTAAAACATTGAAGCATTTAGCCTATCTTAATAAGTATCTTTGGAAATACCGTTATCGGTTTTCACTAGGTTTTATATTTATTTTCATCTCCAATGTTTTTGCACTCTACCCTGCTGAGTTTGTCCGAAAAGCATTCGATCAAGTAAAATTAATAATGAGTCAAAACCCTTCAAATGCAGGAGAGTATTCATCAATACTGATTTATTTCGGAGGGTTAATTCTTCTTTTTGCTTTGTTAAAAGGGGTGTTTATGTTCTTTATGCGGCAAACCATAATCGTAATGTCGCGAAAAATAGAATTTGATTTAAAAAACGAAATATATCAGCACTACCAGCATTTGAGTATTGCATTTTATAAGCAAAATAACACTGGTGATATGATGAATAGAATTACGGAAGATGTAAGTAGAGTAAGGATGTATTTGGGGCCAGCACTAATGTATGCCATCAATATTGTTACGCTTTTTTGTTTGGTAATTACCACTATGTTCCGAATAAGCCCAGCGCTTTCTGTTTATGTTTTACTTCCTCTTCCGCTTTTGGCGATTTCAGTATATTATGTAAGTAATATTATGAATAGAAGAAGTGAACAAGTGCAAAAGCAATTATCGGTACTTACTACTTTTTCACAAGAAACTTTTTCAGGAATTAATATTTTAAAATCGTTCAGAAATGAAGAAAATTCAGCCCATAAATTTGATATGCTTTGTAAAGATTATACTGGCAAAAACCTGAAATTAGTAAAAGTGGAAGCCCTGTTTTTCCCGCTTATTATTTTTATGATTGGACTTAGCACAATACTAACTGTTTATTTTGGAGGCAAACAGGCGATAATGGGAAATATAACAACAGGAAATATTGCTGAATTCATTATCTATGTAAACATGCTATCCTGGCCAGTAGCCTCAGTGGGTTGGGTTACTTCTCTTATTCAAAGAGCGGCAGCATCCCAAGAAAGGATTAATGAATTCCTCAATACTAAATCGGAAATTGTAAATTATACCAATGCGCAAACACCAATAAAAGGTGATATCGAATTTAAGGATGTGTCATTCACCTATCCAGATACAGGAATTGCTGCTTTAAAAAATATTAGTTTTAAAATTAAAGAAGGTTCTACCTTGGCAATATTTGGTAAAACTGGCTGTGGAAAATCGACTATCGCAAATCTTATTTGCAGAATTTATGATGCTGAAAATGGGGCTATTTATTTAGGAGGGAAGAAATTAAAAAATCTTAATCTATATTCACTCCGAAAAGCAATTGGCTATGTGCCACAAGATGGTTATCTTTTTTCTGGTACTATTGAAGAAAACATTTCTTTTGGTAGTGATGAAATTAGTCAGCAAAAGATAAAGAAAGTAGCGGCAACTGCTGAAATAACTTCTGATATAAAACGGTTTCCTGAAAAATACAAAACAATTGTTGGTGAAAGAGGCGTGCAACTCTCTGGCGGACAAAGACAGAGAATCGCTATTGCAAGGGCAATTTACAAATCACCATCTATCTTTATTTTTGATGATTGTCTTTCGGCAGTAGATTCTAATAAAGAACAAAAAATATTAGCGAACCTTAAAAACGAAACAAGCAAAAGAACAACTATCATTATTAGTCATAGAATTTCAGCCATACAAAATGCAGACTTAATCCTTGTATTAGAAGATGGAAAACTAACAGAGAAAGGAGACCACCAAAGCTTAATAAACAGCAAAGGATTCTATTACGACATCTTTACAAAACAAAACAAAAAAGAGAGCTAATTTGCTTTTAAAAATAATTTCATAGCTTTGTGGGCTATTTACAAACCAAAAAGAGAAAAAAATGGGAGAAAAAAGAGAGATAGAAGAAATATTTTCCAAGGCAGTGAGAGCTGGCAGAAGGACTTATTTCTTTGATGTGCGATCCACACGAGCGGGAGATTATTATTTAACAATGACCGAAAGTAAAAGGGACTTTAATGAGGATGGAACTCCTTTTTATAAAAAACATAAAATTTACCTTTACAAAGAAGATTTTGGTAATTTCAAGGATGCTTTAAGTGAATTTACAGATTACATTATAAAAGAAAAAGGAGAGGATATTATTTCATTAAATAGAACTGAAAACAAAGAAGAAGAAAAGACAGTAGAAGTTCTAAAAGAAGAAAAGAAAGAAGAAAAAACAGAAGATCCAACTACTGATTTTACAGAAGTAAGTTTTGATGATTTAGGAAATGAGGATGTAAAAGAAAAAGAAGAAGATACTCCTGAAAATAAAGAGAAAGAAGATTAAGGTTGAGTAAGTAGATTAAAACCTCAAAAACAGACTTACGCAACAAAAAAGCAGCCCATTTATGGGTTGTTTTTATTTAATAACTTTTCTATTTTTTGTTAATAATTCTCTTTTGCATAAATGCCTTTTATATGTATTTGATTGTATTTTTATCAAAGTTTATATTCGTATTCTTAATTCTTAAATCCTAATATCACAAATGGCAAAAATAATAGCAATAGCAAACCAAAAAGGAGGAGTAGGTAAAACCACAACCGCAATGAATTTGGCGGCAGGACTAGGAGTATTAGAGCAAAAAGTACTTTTAGTAGATGCGGATCCACAAGCCAATGCCACCTCTGGTGTTGGGCATGACCCCAAAAATATAAAAGATGGAATTTATGAATGTTTATTGGGAAAAGTAAAGGCAAAAGACATCATCTTAAAAACCAAAACTCCTAATCTTTTTCTTTTGCCAGCCCATATCGATTTGGTAGGGGCTGAATTGGAATTGGTAAACTTGCCAAGCCGAGAAAATATGATGAAGCAAATGCTCAGTGAAGTAAGTGATAATTACGACTTTGTTATTATTGATTGCGCCCCATCACTTGGTTTAATTACGCTAAATTCCCTAACAGCATGCGATTCTGTAATTATCCCTATACAATGCGAATATTTTGCTTTGGAGGGATTAGGAAAATTATTAAACACCATCAAAATTGTGCAACAAAGACTGAACGAAAACTTGGTAATTGAGGGCTTACTTCTTACTATGTATGATACGCGTTTGCGACTTTCTAATCAAGTGGTAGAAGAGGTAAAAAAACATTTCCAGGATATGGTTTTCAAAACCATTATTCACCGAAATGTTCGCCTTGGGGAATCCCCTTCTTATGGAGAAACAATAATCATACATGACGCAACGAGTAAAGGAGCAATAAATTATCTTAATTTGGCAAGCGAACTTCTGCAAAAAGAGGAAAAAAGAAAATCTCAGCCAAAAGAATTGATTGACAGCAATGAATAAAAAACAAAATGGTTTAGGAAGAGGTTTGGATGCAATACTTCCAAATATTGAAACTCCTGAAATTAGTATCTCCAGGATAGAAACAAACCCTTTTCAACCCAGAAATAAGTTTGATGAAGAGACCTTGCAAGAATTAGCAGTTTCCATAAAAGAGCTAGGCATAATACAGCCAATAACGGTTCGCAAATTAAGTTTTGATAAATACCAGCTTATTTCAGGAGAAAGAAGATTAAGAGCTTCTGAAATTGCAGGACTTACTAAAATTCCGGCATACATCCGCATTGCAAACGATCAGCAAATGCTGGAAATGGCTTTGGTTGAAAATATCCAAAGAGAAAACCTTAATCCTATTGAGGTTGCCCTTAGTTTCAAAAGACTAATTCATGAGTGCAACTTAACACAAGAAGCCTGTAGTGAGAGGGTTGGGAAAAAGAGAAGCACGATTGCCAATTTTTTAAGATTACTGAAATTACCGGAAGAAATCCAATCAGGATTGCAAATGCAAAAAATAAGTATGGGACACGCTAGGGCTTTAATAAATGTAAGGGATAAGCAAAAACAAATCAACTTATACCATGATGCGGTGGCCAATGGTATTTCCGTGCGTGAACTTGAACAAATGGTAAGAGACTTTGCTGAAATAGATTATAAAAGAACTTCAAGGGATAAAAAAGTAAAAATAGTGAATCCCTTGCCTTTTGATAAGCAAAGAAAGATGCATGAATTGTCCAATTATTTAGATAAAGAAGTTCAGCTAAAAACAAACAAAAAAGGAAATGGAAAACTAATAATTCCTTTTTCCTCTGATGAAGATTTTGAAAGAATCCTCTCCCTTATTAAAGTCAATTCTTGAAATTTTCCAACCAAATATTTCTAATTCTTTTTTGCTTTTTTTTCCTTTCGGTAGTAAAAGCGCAGGATTTATCTCAACCTATTCAATCACCAAAAAAAGCAGCAATGCTCTCAGCTGCATTGCCTGGACTTGGGCAAGTTTACAATAAGAAATACTGGAAAGTACCCATTATTTATGCAGGACTACTCACCTCTGTATATTATATAAATAACAATAATATTAAGTACAAGCAGTACAAGGATGCTTATATTATCAGAATGGACAACAACCCCAATACAATGGATGATTATGTTGGAGAGTACAGTAACGGTGATTTGCTTATTTTGAAAGATTTCTACAGAAGAAACAGGGAAATATCAATTTTGTGTTTTGTGGGAACTTATATCTTAAATATTGTGGATGCTTCTGTGGATGCACACCTTTTTGATTATGATATTTCGGATGATATTTCATTTCATGTTTATCCTACTTCAACTAGCGACTTTAATGGATTTTGTTTAACGCTAAATTTGTAAATTCGCCAAATGAAAATTGCAATTTCAGGAAATGGAAAAATGGGTAAACGAATTGGTGAATTAGCCAAAATAAATGGTGATACAATTGCAGCTACTTCTTCTAGTAAAAACCCTACAAATACATTAGATTTAAGCATGGCTGATGTTGCCATAGATTTTAGCACTCCCTCCACAGCTTTTGAAAATATTTCTCACGCCATAAATAGTGGAATTCCAGTTATTTCGGGCACTACTGGTTGGCTCAATAAATTGGAAGAAATAGAAAAACTCTGCAAAGAAAAAGAAGGCGCTTTTTTATACGCTTCCAATTTTAGTTTGGGAATGAATATCTTTTTTGAACTCAACAAAAAGTTATCTAATCTGATGAAAAACCATAATTATGAAAGTAAAATTCATGAAATTCATCATATTGAAAAACTAGATTCACCAAGTGGAACAGCCAAAACTTTAGCTAAAGATGCTGAAGAAATTCTAAATAACAAAATAAAAATTACTACAGAAAGAGTTGAGAATGTATCTGGGACACATACTATTATTTACTCCTGTGAAGAAGAT
>LWDU01031921.1_pt1 | contig 31508 bp, 24 predicted proteins | sample 727161 | NCBI WGS metagenome assembly LWDU01 (sample SAMN04566230, study PRJNA314399) | hydrothermal vent metagenome | isolation source: deep sea hydrothermal plume seawater | place: Mexico: Gulf of California, Guaymas Basin | collected 2004-07-11
AATAATTGTGATATCATAGCCCGATAAATGAAATAGATGGGCCCCTAACGAGGAGCCATGGCTGCTAAGAAACCGACTCGCGGAAAATCTGCCAAAGCCCCCGTCGGAAAGAAAAAGCGTCGCCGAAAGAAGTTACGTCTAACTTTAAAAAGCAAGTCGATTAAAAAGACCGACTCATATACGGATCAAATCGGTTGGGAAACCGCAGGTCACGTATTAACTGGGGAGACAAAAAAGGACAATGCACCTATGGAAATTAAACATCAATGCTCCTTATGTGGTACTGTGATGACAATTCCAAAACCTAAGCGGGCAAAATATTTAGTTACGTGTCCACATTGTGAACACGAAGATAAATTTGATTAATAATTATCGCAGGATTATTAGAATTGTTATGGTAATTAATTACTAATAACTTCTAAGATACGCCGAAACGCAGCAACCACCAATACAACTACTAGTAGTGTTTTTATTTTATTTTGAGAAGCGATTTTCGCTCCATAATTTGAACCGATGTAACCACCAATTAATACGGCACCAATAAAGGGAAACAATACATCTACTTGCAACTCCAATTGACCAGAAATTGCGGCACCAACCATTCCTGCTGCCGAATTAACCCAGATAAATAATGCCGAAGTTGCAGCCGCAGTCTTTGGAGTAGCCCACTTTTTCAAAAGTATTACCGGCGACAAAAATATCCCCCCCCCCACTCCAACAATCCCGCTAGCCAGCCCTATCACCCCTCCGATTGGGAGGGCAATATTCAATTCGGGCGCCTCGACTTTTTTATCGTTAGTAATTGGTTTTACAGTCATTAATCTCCAAGCAGCCCAAATTAATGCAACAGAAAGTAATGTGTCATATACAACCCCATCTACGCGTAAATAACCACCCAATAATGCCATTGGGATACTCGCAACAATAAATGGTATTGTTAGTTTTGGGACATGATGGCCTGCTTTGTAATAATGCCAAAAAGCCATACTCGCCACAACCAAATTCATACTCCACGCATGCTGTTTTAACCAAGGGGATCCCAATAATCCAAAACTTGTCAGCGATAAAATAGCCAAATAACCCGAGGCCCCTCCGTGTCCAACGCTCGAATATAAGGCGGCAACGATGGCCAAAGCGACCAAGACGACTAGCATCTCAAACGCCATATTTTCTCCACTTTGTAATAATATATTTATTCATCTCCTTACACAGTTAGCGATTTATTAAATATTATTATTGAATATTATTGCTTTTTCCTCCCCCCGCTCACCCTTCAAATCCCTCCCCACAACCTCAAAGCCATGATTCTGCTGGAGGTAAATATGGAAGGCGAGACTCCATATTTCATCCCGGTCGAGCAAGCCAAGGAAATATCCCAACAAATCACCCTTCATCACCAAAAAGAATATGTTTCTCTTGATGGCGCACATGGAAGAATATTATTTGAGGACCTATCTCCGCTTATTGATGACCCAGCATTTGATAATTCGTCTATGGATGGTTGGGCAGTCATTCATTCTGACACATTATTATCATCTAATGAAAAACCAGTATTATTACAAATCTCAGGGGTAGTTCAGGCAGGGTTATCTGAAAATGAATTATCAGTTAAGAGTGGAAATGCAATAAAAATAATGACTGGTGCGCCAATTCCAAAAGGAGCGGATTCAATAATTCAAGTTGAATGCACAAAGGATAATGGGGATGGAACGGTAAGCATTTTCGAGCCATCAAAACCACATTTTATCCGCCATAAAGCAGAAAATCTTTCTATCGGCAAAGCCGCTTTATTCGCCGGAAATCTTCTGACACCAGATAGAGTCGGATTGTGTGCAACAATGGGCCACAAAGAAATCCCAGTAGTAAAAAAGATGAAAATCGCAATAATAAGTACTGGTGATGAATTAATCTTACCCGGAAACCCAATTAAATTTGGCCAAATATACGAATCCAATAGTTTTGGCATTGTTGGATTAATTCGTTGGTTAGGTCATGATGCCATTCGTTTTCCGAGCGTAGCAGACACACTCGAAACTCTACGCGCCGCATTAAATAAAGCGGCTAAGGAGACAGATTTGATACTAACAACTGGTGGTGTTTCAATGGGTGAGTTTGATTTAGTCCGAAATATTATGGAAAATGAAGGCGAAATTAAGTTTTGGCGCGTTAAAATAAGGCCCGGCTCGCCACCAATCTTTGGTACATGGAAGGGCACACCAATTTGGGGTCTACCCGGCAACCCAGTATCTAGTCATGTGGTTTTTAGAATGTTAGTGGCACCTTGGATTAGAAATTCAACCGGTGCTGAAGGACCTATTGAACAACCCATTAGGGTTCTATTAAAGGACCGCGTCAAAGCAATGAAAGATGGCCTTACACTTCGTAGATTGGTAATAGAAAATTCCGATGAGGGGTTGATTGGTAGGGTAAAAACCCACCAAGGATCGGGCAATCTTAACAGTTTAGCAATTGCCGATGCCCTTACTCTATTGCCCCCCGGCTCCGCCTGTAATGAGGGAGATTGGGTAGATGCAATACTTCTTTAGGTGATATTAGTGAGCGATATTCAAGAAATGGTTGAAGATTTATCTCTTCTCGATTCATTAGCTACAATTTTTCCTGATTCCTCCCGTACCACCCTACGAAGGATGTTACAAGCAGGTCGAGTGGAAGTTGATGGCGAGATTATTCATTCTGCAAAGTATGAAGTAAAAAAAGGGCAGAAAATCAGAATCCGCACGCGCTCAGAAATAGCCCCCGCGCCGGTAAAAAAAACTGCTGGCGGTAGGCCAATTGAAGTGTTGTTTGAAGATGAACACCTGTTTGTTTTGGCTAAACCCTCTGGGTTGCTTACTGTGGCAACAGATAAAATGGAAAATAACACACTACATTCCCGTGCCGTTGATCATGTAAAACGTGGTGATAAAAAAAGATGGGCTTATATTGTTCACCGCCTTGACAAAAAAACATCTGGAATCATAGTTTTTGCCAAATCAGAAGATGTGAAAATGGAATTGCAAAATCAATTTGCAGACAGAGATGTGGAGAGGGTATATCACGCAGTCGTTGAAGGTGAATTAGAGGGCAAAGGTGTCATCAGTAATTATTTACGCGAAGATAAACGCTTACGAGTCCTCGCCTTTGATAGTAAAGTGGGTGGTTCAAAGGAAGCAATTACTGAATGGGAATCAAAGAAAAAGGGCCCCATCTATACTTATGTTAAATTAATAATTCAAACCGGGCGCCGAAATCAAATTAGAGTCCATATGGCGGATATGGGTTATCCTCTTGCAGGTGATAAAGAACATGGAGCCCAAAGCAACCCCCTAAATCGCCTTTGTTTGCACGCCAGCAAACTATCATTTCAACATCCAATTACCGGGGAGCGTATTTCATTAATACACAACCCCCCCAACCGTTTTCTTAAATTAACCAAAGAAAATTAATAACATTAGTTGAATAACGAGTGCTATTACCAAGAGAGCAGGGGGAATTGTTTGTCTGACACCTATATTTTTGACAAAACTTCCGATCCCACAATTGAATGGATAAGTGTAAAGGGTGCAAAAACTCATAATTTAAATAATATTGATGTTGATATCCCTCGCGGCAAATTTGTAGTAATTTCCGGAGTAAGTGGTAGTGGGAAATCCAGTTTAGCATTTGATACTCTTTATGCTGAAGGGCAACGGCGTTATGTTGAGAGTTTGTCTTCCTATGCGAGGCAATTCTTAGGTCAAATGAAAAAAGCCGATTGTGATTCCATTGAAGGGCTATCACCAGCCATTAGTATTGATCAAAAATCAGGAAGTCATAATCCACGTTCAACGGTTGCAACTGCAACAGAAATAATGGATTATTTGCGATTATTATGGGCAAGAGTGGGCAAACCACATTGCCCCGAATGTGGTGACGAAGTAGCCAGGCGAACAGTCCAGGAAATTGTGGATGATATCCTATACAATTTTGAAAATCATGCTATTGCTATCTGGTCCCCAGTAATACGTAATAGAAAAGGAACTCATGCTGATTTAATAAAACAATTAATCGAGCAGGGGTGGTTATTTGGGCGGGTAAATGGCCGCGAAGTTGATTTTGAAAACCCCCCTGTCTTAGATAAAAATTATCGCCACGATATTGATGTAAGATTGGATCGTTTTGTTCTTCAAATGAAGAATCGCCAGCGGTTAACTGAAGCCGTTGAACAGGCATTGAGAATAGGTGGTGGTGCGGTGGCAATTGAGAGTATTAAATTGCCTCCGAGAGATAGTGTTTTTACTTCAGGCAGCAGATCATTGGAAACTCAAGAAAACCATATTGAAGCATATTCTGAAGAATTTGCATGCCCAAAACATGGGGCCTTTATGGCTGAAATGAGTCCAAGAATATTTTCTTTTAATTCACCTTTGGGCGCCTGTCCAGATTGCCAAGGATTGGGGGTAAAGAGGAGTTTTTCCTATGATTTAGTGGTGAATGAAAGCCGGTCGGTAATCGAGGGTTGTATTAGACCATTTCAATCTTCAATAAATGCGCCTTGGTATCGTACTCTAATGAAACAGGTGTGTTTACATTATGATATTCCAATGGATGTCCCCTTTCCAAAGTTAGACGATGATTCGAAAGATATTTTGCTATATGGTTCAGGATCAACTATTATTAATTTTGAATTTAAGAGTAAAAAGGGAACATCATCATACCAAATGAGGAGGACGTGGGAGGGGGCGATGGGTAAATTAGAAAAAACTCATATTGAAACTCAATCCGAAAAAAATCGTTCTCGTTTGTCAAATTACATGTCAGACGAACCATGCATGGAGTGCAGGGGGCAAAAACTCAATCGTGCAGTTAGAAATGTAACAGTAGGGGGTATTTCATTACCTTTCTTTAGCTCTTGTAGTATTCACCAAGCATTGGAATTGGTTAAAAAGTGGCAAGGTATTGAATTTTCACCAAACAAGGAACGCCACGGCTTAGAAATAAATGTAGAAAAATTGGACGACCGCTCCATGTTTATTGGCACCGAAATCATCAACGAAGTACAATCTCGCTTGCATTTCTTAGATAGCGTGGGATTAGATTATTTGACTCTTGACAGAAGGGCAAATAGTTTGTCTGGGGGGGAAAGTCAAAGAATACGCTTGGCCACCCAAATTGGAACAAGATTAACCGGTGTAATGTATGTACTTGACGAACCATCAATTGGCTTGCATCAACGGGATAATTCACGATTACTTTCTACTTTAAGGGAATTAACCAATCTTGGAAATACACTTATTGTTGTTGAGCACGATGAAGAAACCCTGCGTCAGGCTGATTGGCTGGTGGACCTTGGGCCAAAAGCCGGAAAAGAAGGTGGTGAAATTGTTGCCAATGGTCCGCCAGAATCCATCATGGGGGCGCAAAATAGTATCACAATAAATTATTTAACCGGCAAAGAAGTTGTGCCAATTCCAAAAAAGAGAAATAAGGCAAAAATCGGCTGGTTGCAAATTAAAGGTGCAGAAGTGAATAATTTACGGGCGATAAATGTGAAATTTCCTTTGGGCTGTTTTATTGCAATTACCGGGGTCTCAGGAAGCGGCAAATCGAGTTTAGTTAGCGGAATAGTCGCGCCATTATTACAACGCCACCTGCACAAATCCGATGTGTCTGTTGGAAAACATAAATCATCTTCCGGTTTAGAATTAATTGACAAAGCGATAGTAATTGATCAAAACCCCATTGGACGAACCCCCCGCTCTAATCCAGCAACATATACCAAATGTTTTGATGAAATCCGCAAACTGTTTTCACAAACCCAATTATCCAAAGAAAGAGGCTACACCCCAGGGACATTTTCCTTTAATGTTCGCGCCGGGAGGTGCGAGTCCTGTGCTGGAGCAGGTTCAATGAAATTAGAAATGAATTTCTTACCAGATGTTTGGATAACTTGTGATGTGTGCAAAGGAAAAAGGTATACAAGAGAGACATTGGAAGTAATGTGGAAGGGTAAATCAATATTTGATGTGTTGGAAATGTCAGTTTCAGAGGCAGCAATATTTTTCCAAAACCATCGCAAATTACATCGGATATTATCTACCTTGAATGATGTTGGCTTGGGCTACATCCGTCTAGGTCAGCCAGCAACAACACTTTCAGGTGGCGAAGCCCAAAGGGTAAAACTTGCAAGCGAATTACACCGGCCTCCAAAAACTCATACCTTTTACATCTTAGACGAACCAACCACGGGCCTTTCAATTTATGATGTTAAACAACTTATTGCAGTTTTGTCTCGCCTGCGCGATAATGGTCATACAGTACTTGTGATTGAACATCACCTTGACGTGATTAAATCAGCCGATTGGGTGATCGACCTTGGGCCAGATGGCGGTGAAAGAGGAGGGGCTATTGTCGGCAAGGGCACCCCCGAACAGGTTGCTTCTACCCCCACTTCATTCACCGGGCAATATCTAAAGAAAATACTATAATCATTAATATCTCCAGCAAAAACATGATATTTTGAAAACAAATCATCAAAAAAATCCCCGATTCATTCATGGGATGAACGCGTTCACCACAGTTTGCCCCTATGGGGCAGGTGGACTCGGCTTGAGCAATATAGTTAATATTGAAGTGACTCCAAAACAAATTCCAGGGCTGATAGATGTCAGGGGAACTCTGCTCCAAAAGCGTTTATTGGCTGATGGGGGCTTAGATTTTTCTTTGATACGAAGTATTATCGGATATCAAGTCAAAACCACAATATCTCTTGAAGAAATCTCACATTCTGTTAATGACTTATTCGCCGACCCAATAATTGAGCACGGTGTAATGAATGAATCCTTGCTAAATGATTTAGAGATTTTTCAAACACCGCCGGAATTAGCAATAATGGTCGGTTTTAAACCAGGAGTTACAGACAATGCGGCCCAAGCGGGTCTTGACGGATTTAACACAATATTTCCTTCCGCCGATGCCGATACCAAAGTTGCAACAACAATTACATATTTATTTTGGGGGGTTCCAAGAGGCTTGGATCTAGAATTTTTTGCAACCTCTCTCTTTAATCCAATGATTGAAATGTGCAGCATTTCATCTACGATTGATTGTGCAGGGGGCATTTGGCCTTCTCTTTCCTTCCCCGAGAAATTGCCGATGGAATACCAACCACCGGCGATAATTGATTTGGAAGTAGATGATGATAGTTTAGAAACCATTTCACATGAGGGCCTACTCGCACTTAATTTAGAAGAAATGCAAGCAATCCAAGGCCATTATCGCAATTCCCAAGTTAGGCAACGAAGGGAGGAGTATGGTATTTCCCCCAACCACCCAACAGATGTTGAATTAGAATGTTTGGCGCAAACATGGAGTGAACACTGCAGTCACAAAATATTCGCCTCAAGTATTCACCATGTGGATAAAGAAACCGGTGAAGATAGCCAAATTAATTCATTATTTAAAACCCACATTATGAAACCTACTTTGGATATGCAAAAGCAAGTTCCTTGGTTGTTATCAATATTTCACGACAACTCTGGGGTAATTGAATGGACAGATGAATGGAGTTTGTGCATCAAAGCCGAGACGCACAATTCTCCTAGTGCGCTTGATCCATTTGGAGGCGCAATGACTGGAATTGTAGGGGTAAATAGAGATATTTTAGGTACTGGTCTTGGTGCCCGACCTATTGCGAATACAGATGTATTTTGTTTCGGCCCACCAGATTACAATGGCCCTCTACCTCAAGGGCTATTCCACCCCTCTCGAGTAATGAGGGGGGTTCATGCAGGGATAAGAGCAGGAGGGAATGAATCAGGTATCCCAACCGTAAATGGAGCTATTGTTTTTGATGACAGGTATATCGGCAAACCATTGGTTTATGCCGGTACAGTTGGAATAATGCCCCGCCATCTCCCAGATGGTCGCGAGAGTCATATCAAAACCCCAACCCCTGGCGATATTATTTACATGCTTGGCGGTAAAGTTGGCAGCGATGGCATTCATGGAGCAACCTTTTCAAGTCTTGAATTAACTGAAGAATCTCCAAGTAGTGCTGTGCAAATTGGCGACCCAATAACTCAAAAGAAAATGGTCGATATGTTACTCGAAGCGCGCGATGCCGGATTAATCCAAGTAATTACTGATAATGGTGCCGGCGGACTTTCAAGCAGCGTAGGAGAAATGGCCGAATTGACGGGCGGGGCAATCCTCGATCTTTCACTTGTACCTTTAAAACAAGTAGGCTTATCGTCTTGGGAAATATTAGTTTCAGAGAGTCAAGAAAGGATGACCGTCGGTATCCGTTCAGAAGATATCGAGGCATTTGAATCTCTAGCAAAATTACATGAAGTTGAAGCGACAGCAGTTGGGCAATTTACCGATTCTGGTGATTTCCATGTAAAGTACGAGGAAGAAACAGTTGCATTATTACCAATCCAATTATTGTATGAAGGCTGCCCGCAATTACAATTAGAAAGCGAGTGGATAAAACCGGTAAATGAAGAACCCAACTTCCCACAATTAAATCATATTGGGATGGGCTCGCTATTGACAAAAATTATGGCAAGACCAAACATTGCTAGCAAAGAATGGTTGGTTAGGCAATATGATCACGAAGTGTTGGGTCAAAGTGTAATCAAGCCATTTTGTGGGGTAAATCACGATGCCCCTGGCGATGCCGCAGTAATTGCTCCAATACAAGGCGATACGCGCGGCGCGGTGATTTCATGCGGAATAATCCCCCGGTATTCTGATATTGATGCTTATGCTATGGCGGCAGCAAGTATTGATGAAGCAGTTAGAAATGCCGTGTGTGTCGGTGTAAACTTGGAAAAAATTAGCGGTTTGGATAATTTCTGCTGGCCAGATCCAATAGAATCGGCAAAAACTCCAGATGGGCGTTTTAAGTTAGCCCAATTAGTCAGAGCAAATAGAGCCTTAGATGATGTATGTAGGGCATATCAACTACCATGTATTTCGGGAAAAGATTCAATGAAGAATGATGCTATTATGGATGGCAAAAAGATAAGTGTCCCGCCCACACTCCTATACAGTTTACTCGGTGAACATAGCGATGTAAGGTTAGCAGTTTCAAGTGATTTCAAGCAACTTGGTGACGTTATTTATCTATTGGGTGAAACCCACCAAGAATTGGGTGCAAGTGAAATCACATACCTTCTTGGTGAATTAATTGGAGGTGGAATTGGTAATGATGTACCTCAAATAGACTGCACACGTAATTTAGCGATGTATAAGGCGTTAACGGCAACAATGGCAGATAGATTGGTGCGTAGCGCACATGATTGCTCTGATGGTGGATTGGCGGCTGCAGTAGTTGAATGCTCATTCGGAATGGATGAAGGATGTACTGTGGAAATTGGCAGCCTCCTCGGCGGAAATCACAATAATTGGGCCGCATTATTTGGTGAATCACTCGGAAGAATATTGGTGTCAGTATCACCTGAAAACTGTAGTGATTTTGAACAAAGAATGTCAAATCATGCAATAACTAAACTTGGAACAGTTGGTGGCTTTTCTTCAGTTTCATTTACGAATAATGGTGAATTGATTTGTCAGGCAGAACTAAGTGATTTACTCAATTCTTGGAAATCTCCACTCAACTTAGGGGGTGAACAATAATGGTTGATATTCCTCTTGTTGCGGTATTATATGGCTTTGGAATTAATTGTGACCGCGAAACCAAATCGGTGTTTGAAATGGCCGGTGCACAGGCAGAGAGAATCCATGTAAACGAATTAGTTAACGGAAGCAAAGACCTAGTTAATTATCATATTTTGGCAGTACCTGGTGGCTTTTCTTTTGGCGACCACCTCGGTAGTGGGCGTTTAATGGGCAACCGTCTTCGTTTTATGCTTCGCGATATGATGCACAATTTTGTCAACGATGGTAAGTTGGTTATTGGAATTTGTAATGGTTTCCAGGTATTAGTAAAAATGGGATTATTACCGGGTGATGATGAAGTTAGTATGACTCAAACAGCAAGCCTTACTCTCAATAACAGTGGAATGTATGAGGACAGATGGGTCACTTTAGAATTTGATCCTTTGAGTAATTGTGTTTGGACAAAAGACTTGGAAAGGATACGCGTGCCAGTCCGTCACGGTGAAGGTAAATTTGTAACTGGAGATGAGGCCCTCCTAAATATCTGGGCTAATAATAAGCAACTAGTAGTTCGTTATGTTGACCCCACGTCAGAATACCCTTCAGCAAATGATGAGTTATTACCCTATCCAATTTGTCCTAATGCAAGTCTAAGAAATATTGCAGGGGTATGTGACCCGAGTGGGCGAGTATTCGGCCTCATGCCTCACCCCGAAGCCAATCATTCTCCTTGGTTGGGTGCTACTTGGACTAGAGAACAGGATATTAGCAATTCAGATGGGGGAAATGGCGAAGGGATGAAAATCTTCTTCAATGCAGTAGAATATGCCAAGCAAAACCTTTGATTGTAAATTATGTCTTCTTTTTCCGCAACATCAGATACTCTAAACGAGTATAGTGAAGCAAAATCTCGTTTGATTCATATTGATTGGCTTAGATCAATTGCAGTTTTACTAATGGTGATGGTTCACGCCGCAGCGACATGGCAACCAAAAACAATCTCTACAACTAGTTTATTGGCTTATGTCGTTTCTGGCTTAGGTGGTCTTGCTGCACCATTATTTGTTGTGTTAACTGGCTGGGGCCTTTCGAGGACAAAATTATCATCTAGAAAGGTGATAGTTAGGGTGGTTTTTTTCTTCATTATGCAGATTATTTTAAATCTATCTGCTCCTCATTTATTTGATACCTTTACTCCCGGTGTGCTAACTCTTTTCGCTTTACTTACTCTCAGTGCGCCCCTTTGGAAGAGATTGTCAAGCACTTCTGTAATATTAATAATGCTAATCCTTCTTTTTATCCCTTCAATAATTGAAAATCCCGGTAGTTGGAATGATAGAGTAGAGGTAGGGGGGATTGAAGTTTTCATACTTCATTTGTTTTGGACCGGAACCTATCCGCTATTCCCATGGTTAATTTTTGCTCTTTTTGGCCATCTAATAGCGCAAAAAATCGATGCACCAATTTATGCTTTATTTAGTGCAGGATTATTGTTAATGATCGGCGCTATCAGAATTTCTCAATCCCAACAAATCGCATTTGCATCACCAAGCGGAGTGGGCGTTCTTACCTTTTTTCCAGCAAATACCCCTTTCCTAATTGGTGCAATGCTTGGGGTGGGAATAATATGGATGTGCGTTGAGAATTATTGTGGTAATTGGCAACCAATGAGCGATCTGGGCCAACGATCATTAACGGTGTATATTCTTCATTTTATTCCTTTCTTTTTCCTCCACCAATTGGATGAAAATGGCGGTTGGAGTGCATTGACTTGTGGTTTGGTGGTATTTGGATACACAATAATATGGTTGCCTGCAATGCATTATTGCGCAAAGCACATGGCGAATATCTCTTTTGAAAAAATACTAAAATATTATTCGTCAAAAAATTAATAATTATTTCAATCCAAACTTTGACAAACACCCCCTCTGTCGCTAATCTAATGGTGACGGAAAAATTGTACATGCCTTCAATAGATTCCTGTTATGAAACCAAATTCAATGCAGAAGTTGTTGCAATAAATGGCGGCGAAATTGTCCTAAACCGGTCATTGTTTTATCCAATCGGCGGCGGGCAAAATTGGGATACAGGGAAAATTATTGCTGATACCGGCATTTATGCGGTTGAAGAAACAAGGGGACGCGACGAAGTGGCACATATTATTGATGGGGATCATGGGTTAAGTGTAGGGGATGAAATTACAGGGGAAATTGATTGGCAGCGGCGCTATTCTCACATGAAAATGCATACTGCACAACACGTGATGAGTGGAATTGTATACGAATTATTCAATGGGGTAAGAACTGTTGGAAACCAAATACACGAAGATAGGAGTAGAATTGATTTCAATCCAATAAAATTTGATAATGATATGATAGAATTGACTTTTTCCAAAGCCCAAGAAATGATTGATTCGGATTTGCTCGTCACCTGCCAAACAATGCAAAGAGGGCAAATAAACGAAATAATGCCACCAGAAAGAACAAATATGGATTTATTACCTAAGTCGGTAAACGAATTACGCGTGATAATTATTGGTGATAAAATGGATTTATGCCCGTGCGCCGGCACACATGTTAAGCAGTTAAGTGAAATTGGTGAGTTAGAATTTCTCGGCAAAAAATCGAAGGGGAAAGGAACTCAAAGAGTAAGCTATACTTTGAACTAATACCCTAACTATTATCCCTAACACAAATCATTAGCCTTTTAATCCTAAACTCAAAATATTAGGGTAATAGCGTTCGTTCAAATATCTAGTCCTAAATCAGTAGGTTCTTGTCCACTTCCCTCTACCTCGGCAATAAATTCATCAACGCCCTCGATTGTATCTTGCAGCCTTTTCCGTTGCTTCTTCCTCTTAGTAACTTCCTTTTCAGTGATTTCTTTCCTCTCTTCTTTTGGCAATGATGCCGCAATTTGTTGCGCCCTTATCCTGTCACTCAACTGTAAATCCTCTCCAACCCTATCTGCGCGGTCAATTTTTGCTATTGGCTTGCTCGGAATCGTTCTTTTCCCAGCAAGGTCAGAGTTCCCTTCACCTAAATCTTGACTCAATTCCATAATTTCGCCGGCAGTAGGAGGTTTGTGTTTCCATGGATTTTGGTTTGCAAAGTCGCGTATCAATGAGACATCCTTTTTTTCTTTTTGCTTTGCAAATAATTTGGCAACACTTTCTACAGTATCGGGTTCTTTGGGATCAGTTAATTGGGCTGCGAGGAATTGATAGTTGCGTAAATGATTGCCGTGGATTTCATCATGGTCCCACAAATGTGGATTTGCAATCATTTGAAACAATTCTTCCCCCAGTTGACGTATTTTTGACTCAGGAGAGGCTGAATCTATTGCATTCCTTGCACTTGAATGCTGGGAAATGCAGTGTTTACATCTTTCACTTCCAGCAATATCTTGAGCATCGCACATCAAGCAACAGACCTGAAGGCCCATTTCTTTCATCGCTTTACGTGGCATACTCATTTTCGCACCATTATGGGCCAACATCTCCTCCTCCATGAAGCGAGCGGAATAATGTGTAAATACTGTGAGCCTTGATAGGTGACGACTTTTTGGACTGGTCGTGCAAGGCAGGAGAGACCCACGCGCCGGCTTGGTTGAAAATGATCCTTTTACTCGTGTGCACCACCAAAGAGATACACCTCAATCTCCAATTAGCAATTTTTGGCAAATGAATTTTCAGCAACCTATTCATCACCACAAAGGAAATTTATGGCATTTTAGTGAGGAAGAAAAGCGCCATCTAATGTTAGCCACTGGCGCATTTGCTTTGGCTCTTGGATTGATGATGAGTGGGGGTATTGGTGGACTTTTTACTGATGGTTTTAGTAAATGGATTTTTCAATTATTATTATTTATGCCAATTATGTTATTGGCTGTCGGTCCAGCATTTCTATTGCATGAAATTGGCCATAAAATTGCAGCAAGGCATTATGGTTGTTGGGCTGAATTTAGGGCCGACCCAAAAGGATTGAGATTTGGGCTATTACTCGCCGCATTCCTTGGAATTGTATTCATGGCGCCCGGCGCGGTAATGGTGGCTGGCCTTGTAACTCGCAAACAAAATGGCCATATCGCAATTGCCGGCCCACTCGTAAACTTAGGATTATTTCTAATTGGAATACCACTCTGGGCGTTAATATTAGGTTTGACTGGAGTGAATATGCCAACAGAGGTATTAGTTGGAAATAAGGTAAGTTGGCACGGAATGGTTTGGATGGCTGCTCAATTTTGGCTTTCGGCAAACCTCGTACTCGGAGCTTTCAACATGCTTCCCTTTGGCCCCCTTGATGGAGTTAAAGTCAAGGCTTGGTCTGAGCAAGCCTATTTCACACTCTTGGCCATTTTCTTAATTCCAATAATTACTTGGTGGTTTATGGGCTTGTGGAGCCCAATGGACCTAGTTGTCTCTATTGCCTCAATATTCTAGGCATACACTAATTCTAATAAAAATACGCCTTCACTCGAGGTATACATTCAATACTGGCTTTTCATCAAGGTGGAAAAACGAATAGGTTGCCCACCAACTAATCATGTCTAAACTATTCACAAGATTTGCAGTACCGGTATTTTCTTCGCCGTATTCTTTTCCAGTAGTGTCCATCCAATCTTCCATTTCTTCGAGGGTGTCACAGGTTTGGTGATAGCACCAATATCCATCTACTAAACCACCAAACCCTAGGGTAATTGTGCCTAAATTTGTCTGAAAACTGTCGTGGTCACTTCTTGCAGTAGTATCTTCATAAACTATTATTTCAGGCCTATCTGCATCCAACCATGCTTCCACTTTCCATGTATCTTCTGAATGTTCATCACCACCCACAAGGATGGAGAGTTGATCCTCAACACCCATCGCATCACTTCCAATCCACATTGCCAATCCAGACATTCCAGGCTGATTCATTACATTGAAGTCTTCACTTGGTCCAATGTAAATCCTCATCGGCCAAACTTCTTCATCCTTTGGATATCCATCATCATCAATTGTTGGGTCTGGGTCATTATGGGGCGCCCCACCCCCACCTGGCCAATTTACTCCCGCCATATCCAAATTCACATAATTAGTGACTACAACATCAGGGTTATCTTCTGCAACATATTCTTCAGTCCAATAATCAGACCCCCGTTTTCCGCCTTCCTCGCCCGACCACAGGCAAAATACCATTGTTCGCCTCGTATCAAAGTCAGCCATTGATTTTGCAACAGTGAGGACCATACTTGTTCCTGCAGTATTGTCATAGGCTCCAACTCTAGTTCCATATGTCCTACTTCCCGTTACGTGAGGGTCTAATAATACTGCATTCGCCGGTGGAGCGATGTCAAAATGCGCTCCAAAAACCAACCATTCATCGGGGAATTCAGTACCCCACCTATATCCGCAAATATTGTAAGCCTCTGGGTTTTGGTTGCCCAATATATCGTTGAATTGGAAGCGATGAGTCATTACTTCAAGTCCAAAACTCTCCAATTCAGATTTGAGCCATAAAGCTCCATCCTCATAGGCAACATTTCCTTGTCCAGCCCAGCGATCAAGATAACCTCTTGCACCATCAGCAAGGTCGGTTGGGTCGGTAGTTGTGTCAGTTATTTCATGTAAGAAATTATATGTTGTTCTTCCATTAACAAATCCTGTTGCGTAGGCACCACCTTCTTCAACTCCATAGCCAGAAGAAATGGGTCGATGAATCGCCAAAGGAATAATTGTTACCCCCCCTCCGTCCTTTGAACTCGTATTTACTGTATTGAGGACAGATTGGTTGATTGCTTCAACCCTCTCTATCGCAAAGGGGCTGGGAACATCATTCCATCCTTCCTCCACCCAAGTTTGCCATGATTCATTCATCGCCCGTATTGGCCAGTTGGAGCGCCCAAATTTGCCAACCATTACCAAGCCAAAATCTGCTCTCGGTGGGGCCAAAACTTGAATTTGCATACTTTCTCCTCCTTTGAGGTCGATAATAGTTGAATTTTGCACAAGGCCCGAAACATCATTTTTCAATAAGTAAGGGATGAAAACCGATAAATCTCTCTCAGCAGAAATTGTCATCCCCTGAAATTCTCCAGCAATTAACGTCGGGGGCGACACGGCGATTGAATTTTCCAATGAAGGCTCGTCTTCATTGCCAAAACAACCGGAAAGAGGGGCTGCAAGAAATATCCCAACCAAGAGAATGGCTATGCTCCTGCGAACTCGCATATTATTAGCCACCCGCTCCCCCTTCTTCAATCTGCATTAAAGAGGTTTAATAAAAAATAGTCATTAATGCAAGATATTCTTTATACATTCGATAGAGAGTTTTAAGTGGGTGCAGGGTAAAGATAATATTGAGAAGAATGGTAATTAGCCGCGAAATTTCCAATCAACCGTCCCCAAAAAATAAAAATTCTTTGCAAAGAAAAATTAATTTTTTGTGGGCTTACCATATTTTGGTAGAAGATGAAAACGCACAAACCCCATTGATCGAAGGTTGAAAAAGATTATTCTTCTTCTTGATTTGCCTCAAGTTTGGATTCATCGTTTCTTGTTTCTTCACTATCAACTAGCCCAACTACTACAAAAAGAATACAAAAAATTCCCAATAGCAATAGTAGATTTCCAATGCTTTGACGAAGATAATCTGAATCATCACCGCCTCCTATTTCTCCATCCTCTCCTTCATCATTTTGCTCGTTAGAATAACCGATAGGAGATCCCGGGTCAACATGAGTATCAATCGAAATAACGAATGAACCAACCCAACTTTCACCAGTGGATGAATTAACGAGGAACGAATAATTCCCTGCATCTCCAATAGTAAAATCAACCCTAAAGGTTACTTCACACGCAGGGTCGGTCTTATTCCCCTCATTATCCAATTCACATTCTCTACTTAGATTATTTGATTGAATATCATATTTTCCATCATCATTATTGTCAACGGCCACGGTGATTGTTGTAGAATTATTGGCGACATGGCGGAAAAACACCCCATCGCCTTCAAAAATAATTCCTGCACCAATATTTGCAGGGACCGGTCCATCATCCTTCAACATCATAGAAAAATCCATCAATTCGTGTGCAGTAGCGTTTGGAAGCAATATTGGAACGATTATAATGAATAGCACCAATAAGGGCTTTTTTCTTCGGCCGAGCCGAGACACTCCCTTGTATTCTCGGCTCATACCCCCTCTACTCTATTCCCCCATAAATAAAAGACGACCCCACGGGTGCGCAGGATATGGAAGAGCAACGTGGCGCGATTATCGTTGTGGCGATTGTTGGTATTTTGTGTATTAGTGGTTGGGCTGCAATTTATCTTTCCGAATCTCTATTAGGTGAAAATAATGACACCCAATCTATCTATAAATGGGAGGACCCACTTATTCAAGGCGGAGAGCATGACCACAAAAATGCCTCAGACCATGGTCAAAGCTCGGAAAATGTTGAGATGATCGAATATAATTCCCTAACAACTCCTGGAAATGCAGAAATTCAAGTTGCTGAATCTCCAAATGGTAAAGTCTATGCTTATATGGCAGGGTGGAATGATGTTCACATCATTGATGTAACAGATCCTACAAATACTACTGTAATGGGCGTGTACAATGACCCTAATACACAGGTATTAGATGTGAAATATTTGCAATATAATGGTAGGGAATATCTAATTTTGCAAAATCAATTAGTTGATTCTGGTTATGCAGACCCTAATGTTGGAGAATGGGATGACCCGATTCAAGTCAGCGTGACATTAATTGATGTAACAGATAAAACCGACCCATCATATGTCGATTCGTGGTTTGATATTGATCATCCCTCCGGCCCCCATAATTTGTACACTCACATGATTGATGATGAATGGTATATTTTTGTCGCCAACCCCGATTATGATCAATGCGATGTAGGCCAAGGAGATGCTTGTGGTGGCATAACAATCGCTCACCTTAACTTTGAAGCATATGGAGATTTACCCCGCATTGTAAAAGTTGGTGAAGCCGAAGTTTCTTGGGAAACCACTAGAGGTGGATGGATATACATCCACGATATGACTGTTCAAACTTGGCCCGGTGAGGACCAAAATGATCCGAGATATGGCAAGACTTACATTTATGGTTCTTATTGGGAAGCAGGCCTTCGTATTTTTGATGTATCAGATATCCCTCACCCTCAAAATGATCTTGCAAATTATCTTTGGCACGGCTCGCTCTGTAGGGCATCAGGTGGTAGTCAAGCAGGTTGTACTTGGAGGGCGCCTGAAGTCGGACAATGGATGGAGTTTGCAGATTTGGACGACGACGGGGAACCCGATAGCCAATCAACAGGAAATACCAATGGAGGTAGGGCATCATATATTCATTATACAGAACCATATCCAGTAATGGTGGATTTAGGCCACCTCCCCGGACAGGAATCCGGCAAGAGGCATATCACTTTGGCTGCGGTTGAGGTGCTATCAACTTCTGTGGGAACTGGGATGGTATATGCCATTGATACAACAGAATATGAAATGATAAATGGGAATATGAGGTTTCTTCCAAAAGTAATTGGTGATTGGGAATTACCATATGCTGAAGATCATTGTTTCGGTGCCGATTGTGAGGCACACCCTGAAGGCACCGAGTGGTTATTATTCAGCCCGCACAATTTGGACTCGGCACATTTCATTACGGGTGATGTGGCTCCAGACCAAAGTTACGGAGGTGGCTGGGACGGCCGACTGTACATTTCTCATTACCATGCTGGCGCATGGATTGTTGACTTGGAGACGATGATTGCTCTTGACGATTCGATGAATAGAACAGAGCGCCTTAACGAGGAAACTATTGGATTTATTATTCCTAGTTATGCAGATGGTACGATGCTAGAAAGTCAGTTTTACAATTTTGATCATTCACCATATATTTGGGCTGCAGAATATTATGATGGATATACATATTTATCTTGTATTTCAACCGGCTTGTACATTGTTCAGTTGGACATTGATGTACCATATGTAGGGCTAAGGGGATGAAAATTTTGGCAAGAATGCCCCTTGCTATAATTATTGCATTTTCTCTGTTACTTGCTGGGTGTTTAGGCGAGGGTGAAAAATCATTAACATTTTATGGCGATGACATTATTGAAAATGTTGCATTTTCCCCCTTTGTTCTCACCGACCAAAACAATACAACATTCAATAGCAGCCAACTCGATGGAAAAGTAGCAGTATTTGCCTTTTTATTTACTAATTGCCCAGATATTTGCCCTATTGTGAGTGCCAATCTAAAGTATGTTGGTGAACAACTAGGGGAAGATTTTGGCACCGAAGTGATAATTATTACAATTACTGTAGACCCATGGCGCGATAATTCAAGTATTTTGAAAGAATATAGTGATGATAAGGGATTATTTTGGCCTCATTTAACCGGAGAAGTTGAAGAATTGGAACCAATATGGGCAGATTTTGGTGTTGGCCTAGAGGTTGTTGAACAGAATGGAACAAGTGCGAGGCATCACCCTGAAGCATACGAAGTAGACCATTCCACCGGAACAATAATTGTTGACCGCGAGGGAAAACAAAGAGTTTGGTGGGGAGATCTTGATTGGGCGCCGGACCTTATTATTGAGGATATTAAATCTCTATTGTAGTTATTATTACACTTACGAAAGAGCATTTAACACTGGCTTTTCATCCATATGCATGAAACAATATGTTGCCCACCAAGTGACAATATCAAGGCTATGAACTAAATTCTGCTCACCAGTTGCATTTTCAGTAACCATATATGATTCTACTTGGCTTAAGGTATCGCAATTGCGATGGTAACAAGGATATCCATCAACAACCCCATTCCATCCCATTGTTATTGTTCCCAAATTAGCTTGAAATGATTCATGGTCCGAACGCGCAGTTGGACTTTCATATATTGCCACTGTATCTTCATACTGGTTTTCCCACAAACCACTTTCACCATCTTCTAACCAAGCTTCATGCCCTCTTTCCATTTGGTAGGAGAGATTTAAGGGACCCGCTCCAATCCATTCAGCCAGATAGAACATTTCCGGTTGGTCGATTGTTTGTTGTTCAATTTCGGGGCCAATGTATGTTGAAAGAGCATAATTGCCAGGATAATTTATTGAAGCCATATCGAGGTTGAGATAGTTGGTTACTGTGACGTCACTATCAATATCTTTTGTCCATGAATCACTCCCCCACAAACCTTCTTCTTCAGATGACCATAAGCAGAATACCATTGTTCGGCGAGAATCAATTTGTGACAATGCCCCCGCGGTAGTCATTATCATTGACGAGCCTGCAGTGTTATCATATGCGCCAACTCTTGTTCCATATCCTGGAATATCTGGCCCTGGTGTATAAGCAGCAGGGGGTGCGATGTCAAAATGTCCACCGAATACTAACCATTCATCAGGGAATACCAAACCGTCTTTATACCCACAAATATTCACTGCCCAAGCAACTCCTGCTTGGAAACGATGCACGATTACACGAAGGCCATAGCCTTCAAATACTCCTGAAAAGAAAGTAATTGCATCTTCGTATGCAGGATTACCGTTACCGATCCATCGGTCAAGATATCCCTTTGCTCCATCTGCTAGGTCGAGAGGGTCGGGAGTTTCATCGGTAATCATATCCATCCAATTGTAAACATCTCTACCATTTACCCAGCCATTTGCATGTGCTGCACCCTGTTCAGCACCAATCTCTCCCGAAGCCAAGCGACGACCATGCACAAATTGCACATCTACCGCTCCACCGGTTGAATTAGCGGAAGTAATTGTTGGGAGGGTTACTGTTGAATTATCAATCATTATACTCCCATTTTCGGCACCATCATTTCCTCCACGCGAAACCCAAGACGACCAAGATTCATTTGCTTGTCTAACCGGCCAATTTGTCCTTCCATATTCGCCTACGAGAAAAGCCACATGTTCTTGGGCAGGAGGGGGAAGAATTTGCAGGACTATACTATCTCCAGCGCGAATATTTAACACGGTACTATTTTGGATGAAAAAAGTTGTATCACTATTGACCATATGTGGAATAAAAACCGCTAAATCCTTTTGTGCATAAAGTTCAATTTCCTGCCATACGGCGAGAGCAAGCATCCCCGGTTCAACCACCAAATCATTAGCAGTAGTTTCTTTTTCTTCCTCTGAACCAAAGCAACCAGATAATGGTGCAGATAGCATTAGGAAAGTGAATAATAACGCATGTAATACCCTCACAACAAACCCCTCTGTTAATGGCGAAAAGAGTCACCTTGTTCAATGCACCGCATATTTGAACTTTCAAACTATGCGCAATAATTTCCTTTAGGCGGTATATTGTGCAATATTATATCCATGTATAGGAAAGCCATTTCCACTTTTGGTAATAGTTAAGGGGGGTAGGTCGGTGGATTGGTCAATGGCAACTGTAAGGTTGGACCAGAAGAGTCATGCTCTCGTCCGTTCAGTACCTAATTCTTTTACATCTGCCCTGGCAAAATTCTTCGGAGCAGGTCCAACTGATGTTGAATCTGCAAGAAAAACCCATGCTGCTTATTGTGATGTATTGAGGGGCAATGGGATAAAGGTAACAACCATTGCTGCTGATGATGAATATCCCGATTGCATTTTTGTTGAAGATCAAGCAGTCATTATTGATGGTTATGTATTATTGCCAGTTCCTGGCGCCCCAAGTAGGGTTGGTGAACAACCAGCGGTTGCTGAAGTCATTGCTGAAATATTGTCTGGTGCCAAAATTTGCAAAATGAATGGGGGGGCCAAAATGGATGGGGGGGACCTTCTTCGTCTAGGTGATTTATTTTTCGTAGGCCGTTCAAGCAGAACAAATGATGCGGGAATTTCTGAATTAAAAGACCTGTTAGACCACCTTGGTTATGAACTTAGAATAGTTGATATTCCAAATAATGCGTTGCACCTAACAAGTATTTCTTCTACCCCGAGAGACAATATTATCTTAGCACCAAAAACATATTTGGATGAAACTTCCTTTGGAATTTTGCCTGATGGATGTGAAATTTTATGGATGCCCAAGGAAGAAGTATATGGGTGCAACACCCTTGGATTACCAAACGGTAAAGTGATGATTGCTGAAGGTTATCCAACTGTAAAAAACGCCCTAGAGGAAAGAGGCATTGAAACCATAGTAATTGACATGGGACAAATACGCGAAGCAGATGGAAGTTTGACCTGTTTGTCAGTATTTTTGTAAAAAATGCCCCACCCCAATAATCAGAGGGTCCAACCGCCGCGTTGAAATAGGACACGCCATCCGCTTCAAATTACAACCGCAGGGGTTGCCCAGCTTGGTCAAAGGCGCTGGGATGAGGTCCCAGTACATACTGTTTCGCAGGTTCGAATCCTGCCCTCTGCACCTCGCTTTGGTCTAATACAAACCTCACCACCCACAACCGTCTATATGGGCGCCGCCTTGGAGTTATTGATGAGGAGAAGGATTGTGCTATTGATGGCCTCCATCGCGCTAATTCAATTTGCGCCGCTGGCCTCATCTCAACCATCAACCTTTGAGGGGGCATGGGTCAGTAATGGAGAAGGGTGCTGGGAAATATCTCTCACTAATTCTAACACCTCAATTCTAAGACCAATTCCTGAATCGGGGGTTTACCTTTATCCAGTTGACCAGCAAATAATTACCTTTGAAGGGTATCTAAGCAGCGATATAGATGAGGGAGCGGGTACAAGTGGGGTCAGTTATCAATTCCATATTAATCAAAATATTGAGCAAGTTAACGCAAGTTGTAGCACAGACATTATTATTATTTCATCTGTGATCAACCAGAGCGAGCCTGAGAAAAACATTTCCTCGGATTTAGGCGATGAAATAGGCCAAGAGGGTATTAATGGCGCGATTAGTTTATTCTCTGCATTTTTATATGCAATGGTTTTGACAGTCGCCATTCTGGTATTAGTACTTGCAACTGACGAAAAAACCCAATATTCACTTTACAAATCAACCAATATTGGCCAAGGTAAAATGAACAAACGTAGCCAAGATGCTGTATTCTTGCAAGGGCGAATTTTGGGATTCCTTTCCTCCAACGAAGGACTACACTTTTCAGCAATTGCCGAAGCCTTTTCTTTGGGTAATCATCAAACTGCCTATCACCTCTCTATTCTCGAAAAATCACAGCATTTGTGGTCTAAGCGCGATGGAAGAAAACTTCGATTTTTTACTTCCGCAATTCGTTCAAACTCATCCGATGGGTTACCCCAACCCGTCGACTTACCCTCGGCAGAAAGCATTCCGGCACGAATAATGGCTGACATTGAATCAATTGAAAGAGGGAATTTAATAGGAGTTCGTCAGACAGATATTGCCGCAAGAATTGGAGTTACTCAGCAATTAGTTAGCCATCACATTAGATCACTGGAACGATTAGATTGGTTAATGAGGAAAGGAAGAGGGCGGAAAGTGACAATGCATTTGACAATCGCCGGACTGGACGTATTAGGGCGGATAAGATGTGATGATGAAACTCCAAATTACCAAAAACAACCACCCATGGATTTACAGGTAGAATAAGGCAATAAGGAAAATGAAAATAAAGAGAATATAAAAAAAAGGTGAAAAAAATGAATAAAACAAAAATAATGAGTATATTGATGGTAACAACGATGATTTTGGCGTCCTTGGCGGGTTGCTTAGATAACGGAGAGACAATTGACGACGGAGGAGTAGTTATTCCGGTAGAAACGCCTCTTGGAGTCAGCCTGACCGCAACTGACGCTGCCGATGGGGCAGTGGATGGAAAAGTAGTGACCGGCGTAATATCCGGCGGAGAAGGATTATCTTCTTTCGTCTGGAAAGTAGATGGCATTGTGGTATCCGAAGCAGGGCTAATTCTGAGTTTGAGTGAATTAGAAGTTGGAGTACATAATGTCGTATTGACCGCCACAGATGAGGGGGGAAATACCAACTCCTCTGAAGTGATATTCACATCATTTGAAGTAAATATCGCACCTACAATCTCCTTAACTGTTGACTCAAATGCTTATGCAATGTTTCCAGTAAATTGGTCAATTGCTATTGCTGATGAAAATGGAGACCCCCTCACCACTAGTGTGGATTTTGGTGATGGAAGTGTAGGTTCAACAGAGGAAAATGGAACCCATTCTTGGCAAAGCGAAGGAACCTTCACACTCACTGCAACCGTTACAGATGATGAAGGTGAAGCAACAACAACAACAAACGAAATAGTAATCTCAGATAACCTACCCCCTACCCTTTCAGTATTACTTACCCCACAGGCTGATGGAAAAACTATCATTACTCTTGAAGAACAAATTAATTTATCAATTCAATCTTCAGACTTTGAAAGCCAAATCCTGTATCAATTGGTTGAATGGGGAGATGGCTCAGAAGAACTTACTTCAGATGTGTTGGTATCACACACATATACTGTTGCTGGTGTATATACGGTTAGCGTAGAAGTTGCTGACCACCACCAACACACTACAAGTTGGCAGCAATCCATTGAAGTTGTTGAAGAAGTGGCTGATACTGCTGCTTATCAATATTATCTTGACAATTTGCCCGAAGATGATGCCGTTGAACAGGAATTAGATTCAGATTCAGACGGAACTGTTGATGAGGCTGCAGAAGCAGAAAATGAATCCGGTTATGATTGGGAATCCGACTTTGATGACAATGGTGATGGTGAGGCTGACCATGATGATGGAAATATTGGTAACTGGCAAACGAAAGATGATAACCAAGTTCAAAGTGTTGCAGAATCAAACGACACATCAGGTGGAGGGAGAAGTGCAAGAGAAGGAGATGACCCACTTACTGACATGGAAGGACATGTAGATGATAATGAAACATCTACTGAAATCCCCGATAAAAATATGAGCGATGAAGGTGAAATAATTGAAGATTTATTCCCTGGTGTTGAAGATGAAATGAACGAAACCGAAGGCGAGCAAGCGTATGAGGCAGAGCATTACGAAGAATTGATTAATGGAACCCATGCTATGTGGTGGAACGAGAGTTTTAGTGAAGACATAGATGGAGATGGACTTGAAGAAACCACCTGTTTCCGAGCAACCGCAATAATGTGGCGGGATGCTGATAATGATTCCAACCCAGAAAGAGTAATCATTTATCGAGTCAAATATTGTACTGCTGACCGCGATGGCGATGGGGCCAATGACTTTACGATGTATGAAATTGAAGCATTGAATGCAACGGACCTCAATGACAATGGAACTCCTGAAATGATTGAAGCACTGCATTTGATTTCTGTAACCTGGATAAATGGTACTGTTGTTGATTCAAACACTTTCCTTGTTGGAATGGCAGGAGTTGATCTCAATGAAGATGGAAACCCCGAAAAAGCTGCAATAGCAGTTGCGGTTATTCGCCAAGTTGACTTGACTGGAGACGGTTCTTTTGAAAGTGAGAGTATCGTGTATGCAGTTATTGCGATTGAAGATTTGAATGACGATGGAACTCCTGAAAAAGCAATTGCGGTGATTCACACTAAAATCAAGTTGGACCCTGAAGGTGATGGTTTTGTAAATACTGAAATTCAATGGACTCAAGTTGTTTTTGCCAAAGATAGAAATAATGATGGAATCATTGATGATTTTCAAGCAGCCCAATTTGGAGAAACTAAGTTTGATAACAATTCAGATGGTGTTGTGGACACAAAAACTGCTGGCTGGCTAGGACTTCGAGTTGAGGATAGAAACTTTGATGGCCAAGAGGACAAGGTTAGCATGGCACAAGGATGGGAGAACAATGTCGATGATAATTCAGATGGAATTCCTGAAAGTCAAACAAAATGGTTTGCCGCTTCAGTTATTAAAGATATTGACGCTGACGGTAATGCAGAACACATTTGGTATTTGCTTCACGCAGTTGAATCTACTGATAGCGATGGTGATGGAAATTGGGATTGGGAAAATGCTACCGCAGCCGGTGCTGAAGTTCGTGACTGGAATAGCGACGGAAACATTGATTATTATGCCGGAGTAAGAATCTTTTCACAAAAAACCGCTGAACATAGTAATGGCTGGGGCAGTGAAATAGTAGCAGTTTGGATCGTTCAATTTTGGGATATTAATAGCAATGGGCATTTCAATATTATTCATGCAGTGAATTTAGTAACTGTGCACTGGGACAACAATAGCGATGGAAATTGGAATACTGAATGGGGAAGCGGAAATGTTTGGCACGGTATTGATTACCAAGGTGATGGAAACTATGAGAGAGAAATTTATGTGGGCTATGAAAAGGCAGTTTCTGATGATGATGCCGATGGTAATATTGAGTATAGTGTAGAAAAAATTACCGTTCACAGTCGAAATTCTTCATTGACTGGAAATTTAGAGCACGAATACTATTTCCATTTAGTTCTAACAAAAGGAAATATCAGTACAGCAGGTATTGCCCAATATGAGAATACAACTTTGGTCGCTTATGAGACTTGGAATAATACCAACCGTCAAGAAACACAAGCCGTAGTGCTTGTTGTAGATAGTTGGGATTATGACCGTGATGGCACTAAAGAAGCCGAAACAGTTCATGTTCATCATGACAACAGGAATTGAGTGCGCTAATCAGCACAGGACACAAAAAGCCCCCCCTCTCCTATAATTACACGCAACGGAAGTTCTGCTTCTGCTTGTTTATTCCGAATTAAGGGCCATTAAGAGCCCGAATGAGGTGGCTAACCTCTGGTCAATTCAGCGGCTCTGATTCCTCTGCAGGTGTGTGAGCATCGGTATCTTTCTTGTAGATGATTAGCATTACTGAAAGGTATCCTACCCAGGTGATGAATTCAAGCATTGATGGATTACCATTCCAGCCAAATGTAGCCGCCATCAATCCACCAACAGAACCCTTGTCATGTAGCGCAGGTGCATCTCCTATGCCATTCCATTCAGGATTAACATCCCAGATTTCATCTTCGATGATGGGGATCATATTTACGCTATCCTCCTGCAACTCGTGAACTCCATGGGCCGCTAGTCCTGCACCGACAAAAATCAGCAATAGGGTAGTAGCAGTAAACAACTGTCTGACATTGACTCTAACGCCTCGAGATTGTATCAACCATCCGATGAAAACCGCAGCGCTGATACCGATTATTAATCCCAATATCGCCCAGTTAGTCTCTGTTCCAGCCGACATGAATACCACCGTTTCCGACCCTTCTCTCCATACTGAGAGGAAGGCGATTACCGCGAGGGTTTTGGCTCCACCATCGAGATCGGTTACAGCATCTTCAGCTAGTTTTTCGAGTTCGGACTTGGAGTGATGTTTGATTAAATGGAACACGACGATTGCGATTAATACAGAAGATGCAATCATCAACATACCTTCGAACCATGCTTCATTCTCAGCGAATCCCCCGATAACAAATTGGAATAATACTGCTGTGATAATACTCGCTATGATACCTAATCCAACGCCTTTCCAAATGCTATTCATCAATTCGGGGCGTTCGGATTTCTTCAGGATTAACATGAAGATAACGATAATCAATGTTGCCTCTAGTGCTTCTCTAAATCCGATTAAGCCACCAGTCCAAATATCTGCCATCATAGGCCGAGGGGGGGGGGTTACTCTTATAATTTTTAGGGCGCCCTAAAAGTTGAAACTACCTCTCAATAGGGATTCAGTGGCCGATACAGACGCTGCCCTCTACACCATACTCATTGAAGCCCCCCAGCTAAGCATTTACAAGTTTGTTATTGTACTTAGCCAGGCCCCAAAAAAACCGTCAATACTTTTTGGCGTAGTTCGAAGTTAACTATACCCCTAGTTTGAAATAATAACCCTTCATAGGAAAACCGATGGAATGGCTATCCTTTAATGCGATTCTGTCAACAATTTCTACAGAATTAGAAACTTTAGGGCCCTTTATTGGAATTGCAATAATTTTCTATTCCGGAGTATTAATTATTCAAGGGCATCGTCAAATTAAACGGATAGCGGCTATAAGTGGGGCGGCAGTAGGATATCTAATAGCACCTATAATTAATGCATTAATAATAATGTTATTGCCACAAATTCAACCCTTTGTAATACTAAGTGCTTCGGTAATAATGTGCAGTCTAATAATGATGTCGATGATAAATATTTCAATACGAATGATGGCAGCAATATTCATTTTTGTAACTTTCACAAACGCAATTGAATTTTTTGGAAAACATGGATTCGATGTTGAAGGGGGCGATATTTTCAGTGGAATTATTAGCATTCTAGCATTCTTTTTTGCCTCTGGTATAAGAAAAATCCTACCTATTATTTTCTCGGCACTAATTGGTGCATATGGCATCCCAATTGGATTCTATTTATTATCTCAAAAGCCTCTCTTATCCTTTGAGTCAACGGGCACATTTACTCTATTAATAGTAATTCCCACTTTTATAATAAGCGTATATATTCAGCGCAAAGATTTAGAAAAATTGGAAGATTTAGAATTGGACAAAGAGATAGAAGCAGAATTAAAGAAGGATCCGGAAAAATATGAAAAAATCTATTGTTAAGCACCTTTTTTCATACCCGAAGCCCATAACAACCTATGCGTAGTTCTTGATCATACTCCTCAATAATCTAGTTGAAATCTTATACCATTACTAATATGATTGTAATAATTAGAAATTAATTTACAACAACTTCTTGATACGCCATGAAATAGTATCCCATTCCAATTCCACCGTATTGAACAACAACAGTGGAGGGTGAACTTGGAGCACATTCTGGCGAAGAAACCCCTGTATGTTCTGATATTATCCATGCATCTCCAATTTGAGGATTATTTTCGTCAGCCCCATCAAATGTCACACTGGAGCTGCAACTTGCTGGTTCACTTATGTGAGGGCTAAAAGAAACCCCCGATGACATTATTGATGCAATATCATTTGCAGCTGTAATCTCTATTCGAACTAGATTGTCCCCAGTCGATGAAGTGAGGGAGTCTACATGGTCAGTAATTGAGAATTCTGGCAGGTGTGGGCATGTAGAACTTGGATCTGATCCATCTAACCAAGCACGATCTACGGCACTCATTTGTAGAGTATCCAATACTCCATATGAATTAAATCCACTGACCATCCCAAAGTAAGAACCTAGTAGTACATCGTTAGGGTTTGACGATATACCAAGTTGCTTCGTTACCAATTCTGTTGTAATCCCACCATCGTCATCTCCTAGCATTAGCGCATATACATTGTACACCCTAAGGAGACAAAGTGGAGAATAAGCAACTTCTTTAGTTACAAATAATGACTGCTCATAAGGCATTGAAAATGTCACACTTAGGTGTGCTGGGTTGGCGGTACTAGTTCCTAAACCAAGTGTGGAAGAAAGATCGACATCCACTGTGCCATCCAAATCCAAATCTACTCCTAATGATGATATATGTCCATCAACATCAAATGCAATTATTTCTAATTCTACATTGGAAGACCAAGTTCCATCGTTATCATTCACTGAATCACTGTAAGACGACATAAGCGTCATTGAAGGGAACGAATTTGCTAGTACACTGAGTTGTGACAAATCAAGTAGAGCCCACCCAGATGATTTGCAAACTTGGAATTGAGGGGGGGATTCCACGTAGTATAAGCGACCCAAAGTAGTAGAATCGCAAGTGGGTAAATCGTTCACAGAGGGCACAGAATAAGTTGGCCAATCATCTGGCAGTTCCCCTGGTACAATTGGATCACCACCACCTGTGGAGATTTCAGCATCATTACCAATACATCCAGAAAACCCAGCAGTCATCATAAACAAACACAATATCATAGCAATTTTTCGCATGTTTGTCCCTTCCTCATAGAGTAAATAGTTTAATCGGCAACAAAATAAAGAAATTCCATTGAAATAGGACTTTGACCCACTTTTAATGTGGTTTGACTCAGAGGGTACCCATGCGACACCGAGACACGAAGAGTCGAGCGGTTGTGCTCAGAGGTCACAAATAGATTCAATCATCAACATACAAACAACGTAGGGGTCAACATTTGCATTTGGCCGTCGGTCTTCTAAGTAACCCTTACCATCGGCGGCGACATTCCAAGGAATACGGATAGATGCACCGCGGTCAGAAGTACCCCAGGAGAATTCGTCCCAGCGTTGGGTCTCATGTGCACCAGTCAAGCGGTCTTCAATATCGGCGCCGTAATTTTTAACATGCAACAAAGCCCTCTTTCCAAGTTTTTCACATGCTTCTTCAATAACCTTAATTCCTCCATCTTCACGCATTGCTTTGGTTGAGAAATTAGTGTGTGCGCCAGCACCATTCCAATCACCCTTTACCGGCTTAGCAACAAGGGTTGCAGAAACTCCATAGTCTTCAGCGATTCGATATAGTAACCAGCGGGCAATCCATAATTCATCGGCAGCATCTGGCGCTCCACACGGTCCAATTTGAAATTCCCATTGTCCAGGCATTACTTCGGCATTAATACCAGAGAGAGTAAGTCCTGCATCAAGACAAGCATCCATGTGGCTTTCCACAATATCTCTGCCGAATACCTCATCAGCACCTACTCCACAATAATATCCACCCTGTGGTGCAGGGAAGCCATTGTCGGGCCAGCCAAGTGGTTTTATCCCTTCAAAGAAAGTGTATTCTTGTTCAATGCCAAACCAACATTCCTCTCCAGCATGCTTATTGGCCATTTCCACACAAGATGCGCGAGTGTTAGATGGGTGCGGCTCCATTGTCAGTGGGTCGCATACCTCAGTCATCACGAGAATGTGAGGCCATCCGCGAATTGGGTCGTTGTAATAGCTTACAGGTTTAAGGGCACAATCTGATGCATGCCCTTCGGCTTGTTCAGTAGAGGAACCATCAAAACCCCACACGGGCAACTCATCAAGAGAAGTCACTTCTCCGAGGTCCGGCAAGATCTTTGTCTTGCAACGAAGTTTTGCAGTTGGTTTTGCGCCGTCAATCCAAATATACTCTGCCTTTACTACCATGGGTATCATTCCCTTCGTAACAACGAAGGCATATTAACAAATCGCTAATTATTATTCAAAAAGAGTATGTTTTATCGCACAATAATAGCCGAAGGGTTACTCATTTAACTAAAATACAACAAATATCTTATTCATCACTATTCACACATCCATCTTCAAGAGGAAAAAATAGTTAAAGAATTAGTGATTATTCGAAAGGGCCAAAATCCCTCTTATTCTGTGCCAAAACTCAAAGGAAATGAGAAACCAAATTATTCAGGAAGTAAACCATCTGCCCTGAAATTCATCACCGGTATTATCTACGTGTACGAACAAATTAAACGATGTCCAAACGAGAGTATTGAAACCATCTCCTAACTCTTCTTCTCCGCCAGCCTTAGCAACCATGAAGTCAAGGTTATCGGTTCCAGAGTGCCATTCCTGCCAGAAAGATGCATCACCTCCCGCCGAGAAGAAGTTGAAGGTTGCATAACCACTTGAAAAGAATGAACAGTGATCTGAGGCACAACTTTCAGCAGACGCCCAGTGTATTTCATTGTTTGAGGTGTGTGCGAATGCCATGTCATCATCAATAGTTTGGCGAATCCATTCATTCATCATTGTCAGGTTATCGCCCTCTGCACCAGCCGTTGCTATTGAGAGGTCATAGGGGCCGTATCCCGGTGGCGGGTTTATTGGGTAATTTAGTGAAACCATGTCAAAATTCATGTATGCTTTAACCGATTTCCCTTCAGGTAAATGGCTGACAAATGCAGCACTGCCGAGGAGCCCTTCTTCTTCACAAGCCCATAATCCTGCAACCACTGTATGGTCCCATTCTCTGCTTGCCAATGCTTGTGCCATTTCCATACTAACTGTTGAGCCACTTGTGTCGTCATTTGCTCCTTCACTTGTACCTCCACCAGGTGGTGTAAGTGCATATGCTACATCAAAGTGGCCACCCAC
>LWDU01034352.1_pt1 | contig 31504 bp, 36 predicted proteins | sample 727161 | NCBI WGS metagenome assembly LWDU01 (sample SAMN04566230, study PRJNA314399) | hydrothermal vent metagenome | isolation source: deep sea hydrothermal plume seawater | place: Mexico: Gulf of California, Guaymas Basin | collected 2004-07-11
TATCTGAAAAAGATTTAAAACTAAGAGGTGCAGGAGAAATTCTAGGTACTAAACAATCTGGAGATCAAATGTTTAAAGTTTTAGATATAAGCCAACATGAGCATTTAATTAAAATTGCAAATCAAGATGCAAAGTTAATTTTAAATAAGAATCCTAGACTTACAGGAGAAAATGGTGATTTATTAAAACAACTATTATACCTGTTTGATCAGGACAAAGCCGTTACTTTAATTAAGTCTGGTTAATAATAAATTAAATTTATTTACCAAAAATTTTTATTACTATAATTTTCATATCTTCTAATACAAGCTTTTGAAAGCATAATAGCTCATTTCTATTTTTTTGTTCTCGTAAATAAAAATAGCCTATTGGGTCTTGATAATACATTCTATTATTGTAAATATTTTTAAATCAATTTTTATTTTTTTTATTTTTTAAAAACTTAGGAGTAATTATTCCACCAGATATAACCATTTTAATACCTTCTTCAACATTCATTTCTAAAACGGTAAGGTCTTTACTGGGAATAAATAATAAAAAACCAGAAGTTGGATTTGGTGTAGTTGGCAAAAAAACATTTACCATTTCATCTTTAGTAATATTCTGCACTTCACCCTTTGTATCTCCAGTAATAAAACCTATAGCCCATATACCTTTTCTGGGATACTCAACCAAAACAACTTCACGAAATGATTTAGACGATGATGCTAAAACACTTTCAAATATTTGTTTTAAAGCTCCGTAAACCGATCTAATAATTGGTAACCGCGATATAATTCTTTCACCTAATTTAATTACAAACCTTCCAATAAGTCCTGCGGTTAAAAAACCTATAAAAGTAAGTAATAAAAATACAAATATGAGACCAATTCCAGGTATTTCTATAGGTAACAAATTATCATAATGATATTTTTCAGGAATCAAATTTCTAACCTTAGAATCAATAAAATTTATAAAAAGAATGGCAACATAAAAAGTTAAACCAACAGGAGCAGTAACAACTATTCCAGTTAAAAAATAACCTCTGATTTTAGTAAAAAAACTTTTTGATTGTTTCATAAAAATATTCCATAAAATTATTATTTATTTAAAAAATTTATTATAGCCTTATATGTTTCTAGTGGTTTTTCTTCTGGTAAAAAATGTCCACAATTAATGCTATGTCCTTCTACGTTATTAGCCCATTCTTTCCATACTTTTATAGGTTTATAAAGCTCCTCTACTGTTCCAGTTTTCCCCCATAGTACTAGAAGAGGGCAAATAATTTTTTTATCAAAATCTTCTTTATGATGAATTAAATCAATATTAGCCCCTGCTCTATAATCTTCACAGGATGCATGTATAGCCTCAGGAGAAAAACATCTAATGTATTCTTTAATAATATCATCTGTTAAATAATTACTATTTGATCCCCACATTTGTAGTTTTGATTTAATATAATATTCTGGATCATTTCCAATTAAAGTTTCAGGATATGGATATGGTTGAATAAGAAAAAACCAATGATAATAACGTCTTGCTAAAATAGCATTAGTGTTTTCAAATACATGTGAAGTAGGTACAATATCTAAAACAGAGATCTTTGTTATACTATCTGGGTAATCTATAGCCATTCTGTGAGCGACACGACCGCCTCTATCATGTCCTACAAGACAGAATTTATCAAAACCTAGTTTTTTCATTAATTCATATTGGTCTTTAGCCATATTCTTCTTTGAATAAGTAAAATGTTTCTTATCAGATTTTGGCTTATCACTATCTCCATAGCCTCTTAAATCAGAACAAACTACTGTATAATTCTTTGCAAATAATGGTGCCATTTCTCTCCATAGAATATGGCTTTGTGGATAACCATGTAATAATAACAAAGGATAGCCTTTACCCCCAATTCTATAATTTATGTTAACACCATTAACCTCAATTGATTTTAGATCAAAATTTTTAAACATTTACACATACCAATTAAAATTATTATAGATTATATATACAAATAAATTATATATTATAGATATTTATTATAAACAGAAATTTAATTTATGACTAAGTATTTAACTACCTTATTTTATGTGATAATTATTTGTATTAGCTTAAATAATAATAGTTATTCTTTTAATGAAGAAGACTTGCAAAAGCTGTTAGAAACAAATATATGCATAAACTGTGATTTATCTGGAGCAGATCTCAGAAAAAAAGACTTAAATGGTGCAAATTTAAAGGGCTCAAATATGAATAAAGTAAACTTATGGCGATCAACATTAAAAAATGCAAATTTAGATGGTGTCTCTATAGAAGAAGCTAATTTAAGAAGAGTAAATTTAGAAAATGCTAATTTAAATAACACATCTTTTAGATGGTCAATAATACGGAATGCGAAAATGAATGGAGCAACTGCAATTAATGCAGACTTTAGAAAGGCTGAAATAAGAAAAACAAGCCTAAAATTAGTAACCTTATGTAACAGCCAAATGAAATATGGTATAGACAATTCAGGATGTGAAACTAATGAATAAAATATTTAAAATTATATATATTTGCAGTTTTATTTTATATTCTAATATTTCTTATGGTGCAGATATGGCTGGTTATTTGTTGGACCAAGCCATAAAATATTATAACGATAAAAATTATAATCATGCATTTACAGCTTTAAATAATTTAGCTCCAACAGGTAATCCAGTTGCAATATATCTTTTAGGCAATATGTATCTAAATGGTTATGGAATAAAAAAGAATAATAAAGTAGCACATGATATGATTTTATTTGCATCTGAAAACCTGCCTAATAATTTTAAAGAACTTGCCATAGAGGCGCAAATGATACTTATAGATATGTATGCAAATGGTACGGGCGTTATTAAAAATAATTTAAAGGCATATAAATGGGCTTATATAGTAAATTTATCAAATAATAGTCTTGCTACATCGATAATAATTAAATTACGAGATAAACTTTCAGAGGAAGAAATATTACTAGCCTCTAAAGAAGGTGATGAATTTATGAAAAAAATTAAAGAAAATGAAAATGCACATGAACACTAAATTATCATATTTTACTTCATAATAGATAGTTTAGTAGACTTTAAATTTTTTACTATTATGGCATCTCTATCAATTAAAGTTGCAACTTTTGGACCAATTTCATTAACCCATACATCACTTTTATAAACATCATTGTATAATTTTTCTTTATGGTCTTTATTTTCAAAACGTCTAATCCATATATAAGTCTCCTTATCTTGATCAAGAGTAAAACTTCCATGGATAACCATTCCTTTTCCAACCTGAAATGGAATAATAGTTTTTTCCATATAATTTAACCATTCCTTCATTTTACCTGGAAAAATTTTGTATGTACGTAGTTCAAAAAATGCACTCATTGTAATCTCCTAGTTTGTTTTGCTTAAAATATTTAATCTCATAGGCTGAATAAACTCATATTTATTATTATTAAAAGTAGATAAGTTATTAAATTCATTAAATAAATATTTAAAATTATTTTTAATTAAGTCTACTCTATTTTTATCTACTTTCTTTAAAAAATTAATACAAGACTCTGCATTATCAAAACTTTTAATCTCATTATAAAATATTTCTTTTTTTATTTGTAAGTTAAATTTTTTACAATCTTTAATTTGTTGATATGCAATATTTTTTACTTCAGTCTCATCATCAATAATTTTAACAAAATTATGAAAATTTCCTTGAGCTATAGGTTCAATTATAAAAACTAACCCATTCTTATTTAATGATTCTCTGCTCTCTAATAGAGATTGTGCCATTAATTCTTTAGGAATATGATGCAAACTATTAAAAAAATAAATTAAATCATAATTTTTTTTTAAACTTTTTATCTTTTCTCCTCCACTAATAAAAAAGTTCACATTATTAATCTTACTTTTTGCATTATTAATTTGTTCTTCAGATGGATCTATTGCATCCACATAACAATTATATTTAGAACACCATAGACTAAACCATCCATCACCACACCCTACATCTAATATCTTTTTATTCTTAAATGTAACTTCTTTTAAAATTATTTCTTTAGATTTATTCCAACCTGACATGTTCCACCTAATTTATATTTGTTCTTCTTTTGTTCTTGTGTATAATAATTCTACTTTAAAGGATATAGTATGAATAAAAATAACCAAGATAATCTTCCATTTTTACATAAAGATACTAATAATATTATAACAAAAGGTAAAATAATATTAAAATTAGAAAAAAATAAATTTCTTATAACGTATAATAATAAAAGATATATTTGTTTATTAAATGATCAAAATAAAATTTATGCTTGCTATAACTTATGGAATTAATAAATCATAGGTGGTGCGGCCAAGAGGACTTGAACCTCCACGGGATTTCTCCCACAACGACCTCAACGTTGCGCGTCTACCAGTTCCGCCATGGCCGCATAAAATAATTTATTAGAAACTAACAAAGTAAATATAATCGTCAACTATTAATATATTTTTCAGCTAAAATAATATCTTCTGGTTGATTAATATTAAAAAAAGGATCAATACTATTAAAGGCCCAATCGACAACAGAAACATTAAACAATCTAGTGAATGCATCTATTTTTCTAACACCTTTATATAGGGCCTTATCAAGATAACTATCCAAAGCTAGGGACCACAGACCAATTACAGGATATATATTACCATTAGAAGAAGCCATAATAATATCCGAATTATTTATACTTAAATCTAAAGACAGTCTTTGAACCAGATCAAGTGGTAGTAAGGGAGTATCTACAGGAACTATAGCCACATGTGTTTTTATATTTTTAAGAGTTTTTGCCCATTTAATCGCAGATGAAATGCCAGCTAAAGGCCCCGCTCCTCCATCTTCTATAACTGTGTCTTCAATTATTGGAATACTAAAATCTGAAAAAATTTTACTATCTCTGCTATTTATTGCTAAATTATTAACTTGGTCTTGAAAACTTATTATTGTTAATTGTACCAAAGGAACACCAGCAATATCTATAAATGCTTTTCCATTACCGCCTAGCCTTCTAGCACCACCACCAGCTAAAATTACACCTGGATACATTCTATATCCTTATAAACTTATTTATCATAAATTATTCTTTCCAATCCAGCTAAAGCAACAAACCTTTTACCTTTTGCTCTTCCTATTAAAGTTAAATTACTTTTTTTAGCTAAATCAACTCCAGCAGCTGTAAAACCAGAACGAGATATTAAGACAGGAACGTTCATTTGAACTGTTTTTATTACCATCTCACTAGTTAATCGCCCAGTTGTATATAAAACCAGATTATCCATATTTCTTTTATTATACCACAACCATCCAGCAATTTTATCTATAGCATTATGCCTACCTACATCTTCAACGTAAATAATTAGTTGGTTTTTTTCACATAATACGCATGCATGAATAGCTCCAGCTTTTAGATAGAGAGAAGGTTGTGTGTTTACTTTTTTTAATAAGTCTATTAACCAAGAAGTATGAAACTTAACTTTTTTATTTAGAACAATTTTATCAAATATATCCATAACATCTGCAAACATTGTTCCAACTGCACATCCTGATGTTCTAATTTTCTTTTTTAATTTTTCTTCATAATTTGTTTCTTTATCCGTTCTAACTACAATAACTTCTGTATCCCAATCTAAATCTACCGAGATAACTTTATCATCGCTCGACAACATACCTTGATTTACTAAAAAGCCTATAGCCATCCATTCAGGATGGTCTCCTACTGTCATGCTAGTAACTACTTCTTGACTATTTAAAAATATAGTTAATGGTCTTTCCATTACTACATTTTGCTTAAAAGGATTTCCTAATTCATCAAGGCCTTTAACTTCTTTTATTAATCTCTGATCATTAATATCAGGTTTAACAGATAAAGTTTTATTCATTATGTTTGAGAAGCCTATTAAATTTTAATAGGCTTCATCTTCCTTTAAGTTATTAAGCTTTAAAACCAGGATGAGTATTCTCAACAAAATGTTTCTTATTAACAGGCTTAATTAATAAATTAGAAAAGAAAGCAATAACTAATAAACACGCCATAGCATACATAGTTGTATTATATAAACTAGGAGTTGGATCAATTGTCCCAGCTGGAGCAATTTCCATTAATTTTGATATTGTTACAGTTTTAGCCTTTATTAGTTCATTAACCTGTTCTATTGGAGCACCAAATTTATCTAAAAACATTACTGGGTCAACTTTAGTTAACAGGTCATTAAGAGAATTATTAACTGATAATTTTCTTAACTCAGTAATAGCAACTGGACCTATAACCCCAGCTGTACTCCATGCAGTAAGTAATCTCCCATGGATACCTCCAACATGCATAGTTCCAAACATATCTGCTAAATAAGCAGGGATAGTAGCAAAACCACCACCATACATAGTGAAGATTATCATAGTAGCTGCATAGAACATTACTAAATACATTATTTTAGGATCCACACTAACTGCACCTGCAGTGAAAGGAATAGATAAATATAATAAAGTACCTATTATAAAGAAACAATGGTAAGTATTTTGTCTTCCTATATAATCAGATAAAGAAGCCCATATAAATCTACCACACATATTAAACACACTAATCATTAAAACATAGGTTCCAGCAAAACTTGCTGTTACCATTGTTCCTAGTTCAGAACCTGCTGGTGCAGAACCAAATATTTCTGTCATCATTGTTTTAGCAACACCAATAACTCCTATGCCAGCAGAAACATTAAAACATAAAACTATCCAAAGTTTATAGAATTGAGGTGTTTTTATGGCTTGGTTTATATGCACATTATTAAGTGTTTTCATCTTTGTAGTAGATTCATCTTTTGATGGAGGTTTATAACCTTTTGGTGCCCAACCGGCAGTGGGAACTCTGTACTGAAATGCTGCTACTATCATAACAATAAAATATATAATCCCTAAGGTTAGGAATGCTCCTGCAGCTCCTGTATTTCCAGTTCCAACTACATAAACTCCTGCATCTCCTGGTATTGCCATTTTTGCAGCCTCTGATGCTGATGCAACAACCACTTCTATCTTTTCACCAGCTACTTCAGCAAACCTTCGTCCCCCTTCAGTAATTAAAGAAACAGTAGATTCTACACCTAAATATTCAGGAGCCTTAGCATAATGCTCTAATAAAAATCTCTTTAATGGAGCTCCAATCATAGCTCCGCCTCCAAATCCCATAATAGCCATTCCTGTAGCCATTCCTCTTCTATCTGGAAACCATCTTATAAGTGTAGATACAGGAGAAACATATCCTAAGCCAAGGCCACATCCTCCAAAAACTCCATAACCCAAGTAAATAAGCCAAAGTTGGTGAGTAAGAATGCCTATACTTCCAACTATAAAACCTCCTCCCCATAAAAAGGCAGCTGTCACACCCACGCATCGTGGGCCAACATCTTCTAACCATTTTCCTGCAATAGCTGCAGCTAGCCCTAAAAAGACTATGGCAACTGAAAAAATCCAAATAACACTACTCAATGTCCAATCATCTGCTGAACTACTAACAACACCTAATTCTTTTATTAAAGCTGGGTTAAATATACTCCATGCATAAACAGATCCTATACATAAATGAATTGCAATAGAAGCTGGAGGGACTCTCCATCTATTATACCCCTCAGGCGCCAAAATTTTATCTTTCATTAAAAATGAAAACATATTAGACATTCTCTTCTCCCCATATGATTATTAATCATCTAAAAAATTTAGTAATAAAAGTAAACTTAGCTTACTAGAAAAGCAAATAGTAAATTTAAATATATATTATTCTGTTGCTATTTCTATTCTATCCACTTTTGCAGCACAAAATTTGAATTCAGGTATTTTCCCAATTGGATCTAATTGTGGGTTTGTTAGAATATTAGCAGCAGCCTCATTATAACAAAATGGCATAAATATCATACCTTCTGGCAATTGCCAATCTTGTCTTACTGCAATAGTTATATTTCCCCTTCTAGTACTTACTTTTACATTTTGCCCGGGATCAATATTCATTTTTTTCATATCAATTGCATTCATACATAGAATAGCATTTGGTTCTATTTCATCCAAAACCGAAGACGTTCTAGTCATTACTCCTGTATGCCAATGCTCTAATAATCTACCTGTAGTCAATACTAGAGGAAAAGTATCATCTGGAATTTCTGCAGGAGACACCAATTGCGCAGGAACAATTTTACCTCTACCGTCCTCTGTAGGGTAACCTTCTACAAATATAATATCTTTGCCAGGTTCATTAACTGACTCACATGGGTAGGTTACACTATCTTCTTTCTCCAACCTTTCCCATGTAATATTATTTAAAGAAGGCATTACCATGCTCATTTCATTAAAAACCTCAGAAATAGTTTTATATTTCCAATTCATACCTAACGCATTAGCTAAATCTATAATAATTTTCCAATCTTCTCTAGCCTCTCCAGGAGGAGTTAATGCTTTTCTACCCATTTGAATTTGTCTGTTTGTATTAGTAAAAGTACCATTTTTCTCAGCCGCTGCAGAAGCAGGAAGGATTATATCAGCAAACCAAGCCGTCTCTGTCATAAATATGTCTTGGACCACCATATGCTCCAATTTAACAAGCCCATCAAGTGTATGGTTTTGATCAGGATCTGACATGGCAGGATTTTCCCCCATTATATACATCCCTTTAATACGATTATCGATAACCTCATTTATTATTTCAACAACAGTTAAACCTTTGTTTTTATTTAATTTTTTTCCCCAAAATTTTTCCATCTTGGTATATATTTCTCTATTCTCAACAGAATTATAATCTGGATACATCATAGGGATTAATCCCGCATCAGAAGCACCTTGAACATTATTTTGCCCTCTTAAAGGATGTAAACCAGTCCCAGGACGACCAATTTGTCCTGTAATCAATGAAAGAGCAATCAAACAACGAGCGTTATCAGTACCGTGGACATGTTGGGAAATGCCCATACCCCAAAAGATAATAGACTTATCTGAATTTGCATAAACTCGAGCTACTTTTCTTAAAGTTTTAGCGCTTATACCACATTTTTCTGCCATAGCTTCTGGTGAAAAACCTTTTATTGAAATTTTTAACTCTTCAAATCCATTTGTCAGTGATTGAACATATTGTTTATCATAAAGATCTTCTTCAATTATTGTATAAATTAAAGCATTTAGCAAAGCTACATCTGTACCTGGTTTAAATTCTAAATGCTCCCATGAATGTCGTGTCATATCATTCTTTCTAGGATCAATTATGATAACTTTTGTACCTTTTTTTATAGCTTGCTTTATATACGTGGCAGCGACAGGATGATTAGTAGTAGGTCTCGCACCTATGATAATAACACAATCGGAATCTTCAGTAGCTGTAAACGGAGCAGAAACTGCCCCAGAACCTACACATTCTAACAAAGCAGCCACAGAAGAAGCATGACAAAGCCTTGTACAGTGATCTACGTTATTTGTAAGAAACGCCGTTCTAATTAGCTTTTGAAATAAATAAGCTTCTTCATTAGATCCCTTTGCAGATCCAAAACCACATAAAGCTGAAGATCCATTTTCTGTCAAAATATTTGAAAAACCCATGGCAGCTAATTCTATCGCTTCTTCCCAAGTTGCCTCTCTAAAATAATTTTCTATTTTTCTTTCTTTATCTAAAATAAAACGGTCTTTTGGCGCATCTTTTTTTCTTATTAATGGTTTTAAAAGCCTCTTTTCACTGTGCACGTAATCAAAACCAAATCGTCCTTTTACACATAATCTCTGATTATTGGCTGGCCCATCACGTCCATCAACATACAATATTTTATTATCCTTAATATGAACCTTAGTTTGACAACCAACACCACAAAAAGGGCATAAAGTATCAACACTTTTATCACTATACTTAGACCTTACACCTTGATCATTTACTAATGTCTTCTCTATAAGGGCCCCAGTTGGGCAAACTTGAACACACTCTCCGCAGGCTACACAAGATGAATCTCCCATTTTATCATCAAAATCAAATGTTATTTTAGACTTATTCCCTCTATAAGACATACCTATTACATCATTGACTTGTACTTCTCTACACGCTCTAACACATAAATTACAATTTATACATGCATCTAAATTTACATGCATAGCTTTATGAGATACATCGCGTGCTATGTTTCTTATTTTTGGATAAGATCCAACTTCTATATTCATTTTATCTGCCCATTGCCAAAATTTTGAATCTGGATCTGGGTGCTGATCTCTTGATGGTTGATCTGCTGATAACAATTCAAAAATAGTTTTCCTTGCTGAAATAGACTTAGAGGAATCTGTATTTACATTCATGCCCTCCGTTGGTTTTCTAATACATGAAGCCGCTAAGACTTTTTCACCCTCAATTTCAACCATACAGGCTCTACAGTTTCCATCAGATCTATATCCTGGCTCATCGCAATGACATAAATGAGGAATAGTCTTGCCTTCACGTTTAGAAACTAGCCAAAGGGTTTCATCTGCTTTTGCAGAAACTTCTTTCCCATCAAGAATAAATTTAACTAGTTTTTTACTCATACACCTCTACCCATATTAGTAACTATATGCTCTTTATATCATTCTTAAAATATTTTATTACAGAAACAAGTGGATTAGCGGCTGCTTGCCCTAACCCGCAAATAGAAGAATCTGTCATAACATTTCCAACTTCTGCCAATAATTTTAAGTTCCAGCTGTTTTCATTCATTAATTTTACAGCCATAGTTGTACCATTTCTGCAAGGAGTGCATTGACCACAACTTTCATCTTCAAAAAACTTCATTAAATTTATTGCAACATCTTTCATTGGAACTTTATCTGAAATTATTATTACTGCAGCAGACCCAATAAAACATCCGTGCTCTTGTAGGGTATCAAAATCTAGTGGGATATTAGATAACGTTTCTGGAAGAATACCTCCGGAAGCTCCTCCGGGCAGATAAGCTTTAAGCTTATGCCCTTCTAACATACCTCCACAATATTCATCGATTAATTCTTTTACAGTTATTCCTGCAGGCGCCAACTTTACACCAGGGTTATTTACAAAACCTGAAACGGAGAATGATCTTAAACCTTTTCTACCATTCCTTCCAAAAGATAAAAACCACTCTGCTCCTTTTTCATAAATCTCTCTAATCCAATAAACAGTTTCCACATTATGTACTAAAGTAGGTAATCCAAAAACACCATTTTGTGCTACGTAGGGAGGCCTATGTCTTGGAATACCTCTTTTACCTTCAACAGATTCTATTAATGCAGATTCTTCTCCACATATATAGGCTCCTGCACCTCTTCTTATTTCAACTAAATCTTCATCAATTAAGCCATTATTTACTAGCTTAACTAACTCTTTCCTTAATATCTTAATAATACCTGGATACTCATCTCTCATATAAATAAAACATTTATCAGCGGAAACCATATGTGCCGCAATTAATGTGCCTTCTAAAAATCTATGAGGATCACGATCTAAATAATACTTATCTTTAAAAGTTCCTACTTCCCCTTCATCCCCATTAATACACATCATTCTTGGCCCATTATTAGCTCTAACAAATTCCCATTTCTTAGCTGCAGGAAATCCTGCTCCACCAAGTCCTCTTAAATTAGAATGAGAAATAACATTACTTAATTGTTCAAAAGTAACTTCATTAGATTTAACTTTATTGAATAGTACATAACCACCTTTATCTTTATATTGATTAAAATCAATATAGTCAGTGTTTTTTGGATAAAACTCTTTTTTATCAATAACTTTATCAACTTTATCTAAATTGGCGTTATCAACATGGTTATGTTCAATTTCTAAAGCAGGAGCAAAATCACATTTCCCCATACAAGGCGCTTTTAAAACTCTTATTTTTCCTTTATGTTTACTCTGCAATTTAGCATACAAATCATCCCCACCAAATAAACTACAAGTTAAGCTTTCACAAACCCTAATAGTAATTTCAGGTAGAGATGCTTCTCCCTCATCTATTATAGTGAAATGTGCATAAAATGTTGCGACTTCGAAGACTTCTGCCATAGAAAGCTTCATAATTTCTGCGAGAGCTCTTAAGTGTTTAGAATATAAAAATTTATATTTATCTTGTAAAAAATGTAAATATTCAATTAAATGGTCTCTTCTAATATTGTTATATGGAATAAGTGCCTTAACCTCTTCTAGAGCCAAAAGGTCAACTTGTCTGCCTTTATCAAAAGCAAACTTTTTTCTTCTACCTTCACCTGGTTTAAATTTATTATTCATAATTTTTTTCTTATCCATTTTTTATTCAATTAGTTAATAAAGTTTCATCTAGTATAGCACCTTCTAAATTTGCTCCCGTAAGTTTTGCATTCTTTAAATTAGCCCCTGTTAAATCAGCTCCACTTAAATTCACATTTTTCATATAGGCACCCTCAAAATTAACACCAGTTAAATTAGCATTACTTAAATTTGCTCCTTTTAAGTTAACCCGAGCTAAGTTTGAAGCAAGATTATATTTCTCTTTTTTAACTATAGCTAAATTAGCTCCTGAAAAATTTGCGTCAGACAAGTTAGATTGCTCTAAATCAATACCCTTTAAATCTAAATTACTAAAATTAGCATTTACTAAATCACAATTTTGACATTTTAAATAATTTTTTGCTTTATGGTAATCTTCTTGATTAAATGCAAAAACAGAAGTTATTGAAATTACAAATATAATTAGTAAAAATTTTATTGTTAAAATATTTTTCATAACACCTCTTTAAAATTTAAATTTTCTATATATCTAATTTATATGGTGTTTATATATTAAATTAGCATATAATTAACTAATTATTTATAAGGATGTAACGTGCTTCAAAAACTTTTTAAAGTATTTTTATTTATTACTGTATTTAATTTTCTATTTAATAGCATATATGCAGAGGAAAAAACTTTCAGAGATGGTAAAGAATGGAAAGAATTAAATTTTGGTTTAATTAAAGCTACTCAAGGAGGAAAACTCGAAAAAGTAAAAGATCTATTAGGTAGAGGCGCAATAGTTAAAACTAAAAATAGATTTGGAAATACAGCACTACACTATGCCGCAAGAAATAATCATATAGAAATTTTTAATGTACTAATTAAGGCTGGAGCTCAACATGATTTACCAAGCTTAGCAAATAAAACTCCATTTCTTGAAGCTTTAATGGCAGGAAATGAAGAAATAGCAAACATATTATTAGATCTAGGCGTTAATGTAAACATAGAAGATAATGATAATATGACTGCAGTTACAGCTGCTGCTTATAACGGGCTACACAGTATATGCAAAAAAATAATTAAATATGGGGCTATTATTGATAAGCCTGATATCTCAGGAAAGTCCGGAATCCATTACGCAGCTGGTAATGGCTATATTAAAACTCTTAAAGTACTTATAAATGCTGGAGTTAAAATTGATAGAAAAGATGCAAATAATCTTACTCCTTTAATATGGGCTAGTGCCTATGGACATAAGGATATTGTTAAATACCTGGTCTCATTAAACGCAAATATAAATCACATAGATAACACAGGAAAATCAGCCGCTGATTATGCTTTAATAGCTGGGCATACAGATACTCATAAACTCTTAATTAATAAATAGTTTACAAACCTGCTAAATAAGCAGCTAACGCATCAAGATCATCATCCTTAAAAGATGCAAATAAAGATGATTTTGCCGGAGCATTATTTCTAGATTTAGATTTATAGTCTTTCATTGTCTTTTGTAAATAAATAAAGTTTTGATTTGAAATTCTTGGTATTTGACTATCGCCCTCAAAACTTCCTCTATGGCACTGAACGCATTGCCCAGCAGCAACAGCTGATTCAGCCTTAGAAATTAAACCTGTATCAGTTTTATATCCAATATTAGGCCATGTTTGTTCTGAAAAATATTTTGCAAATCTCTTCATTTGCTTTTTATCATAGCTCGAAGCTATATCATTCATTATTTCATTATGTCTCATCCCTGATGATAAATCTTTTAATTGAACATATATGTAATAAAAATGTTGTCCTGCTAAAATGGGTATAGTTTTATCAATTGGCAAGGCACCCTTTTCGCCATGACAAGATGCACAAAATTCAAGATCTTCTTTAATATCAGAATAATCATCAGCCAAAGATACTGTTATATTAAAAATATAAAAAATAAATATTAGTAAACAAAGTCTATTCATAAAAATACCTAAAAAAAAGGGCAACATTATAAAAATGTTGCCCTAAATTACTAAATAGAAATACTAATCTAAAGTAAACGCTATAATATTATTACCACGTTTATAATTTAATTGAGCATTTCCACCGGCAGCCACTACTATATATTGTTTACCATTAACAGTATATGAACTAGGAGGTGCATTAACACCTGCTCCAGCTTGGAATGACCACATTTGAGAACCATTTTCTGCATCATAAGCAGCAAAAGTTCCGTTACCTTCACCTGCAAAAACAAGGCCACCAGCAGTAGCTAAAATTCCACCAATCATAGGTTGTTGAGTTTTAACTTTCCATTTAATGCTACCAGTATGATAATCAACAGCAGTAATATTACCCCACTGTTCTTCTGATGCTATAACTTTAAATGCACCACCAAGCCATAGCTTACCTCCAGGATATGGAGAAGACTCTACATGATAAGTCATTGGCTGATGCAAGTTTATAGCAAAAGCTAGACCTAAATTTGGATTAGTAGCTAATGGAGACCATTCTACACCACCATTAGCACCTGGAAGCATACGAGCTCCTTCGGCTGTAGGAAGAACCCACATATTTTCTTGTGGAACCATTGCTTCAGAAAAACGAATTAAACTACAATCATCAGCATTATGGACATATACATGACCGCTCTTTCCTCCATGAAGTAGTCCTTTAACCATTTTTCCTTTTTTATTCATTACATCAGTAATAACGACCGGACTCACAGCGTCTAAATCCCAAACATCATGAGCAATATATTGGAAATGGCAAACATATTCACCCGTACTAAGTTTGACAGATATCACTGAATTTGTATACAAATTGTCACCAGGTCTAATAGATCCATCCAAGTCAGGAGAAGGATTCCCTGCAACAAAATATATACGGTCATTTGCTAAATCAACTGCAGGATTTTGCCATACTCCACCACCAAGAGTTTTATATGGGTCTCCCAACTCCTTAAGAGCTTTTTTCTCAGCTTTTATATCTCTTAGCATGTCTCGGCCAGTTGCATCATGCGTTGCCCAAACACCAACTGAATTTTCTGGTGTAGAATGAAAAGTCCATAGTAAATCGCCAGAGGCAGCATCAAAAGCTTTTACAAAGCCTCTAATACCATACTCTCCACCGTTTGTTCCTATAAGTATTTTTCCATCAACAGCAGTAGGAGCCATAGTCTCTGAATAACCAAGTTCTGGGTCAGCAATTTGTGTTTCCCATTGTACTTCACCAGTTTTAGCATCTAAAGCAACAAGCTTAGCATCCAAAGTTCCCAAATACACCATATCACCATATGCTGCTACACCTCTATTATTTGGTCCACAGCAATATGTAGTAATTGGACCCATTTTATGTTTAAAGTGCCATAATTGGGCTCCAGTCTCTGCATTCAAAGCATAAACATGATTAAATGATGTAGTTACATACATAATGCCATTTACAACAATTGGCGATGTTTCCATAGAATCAACAATTTCTGTTTGAAATATCCAAGCAGGTCTTAAATCACCTACATTTTCTAAGTTAATTTGTCCGGCTGGATGATAACGTTCTTGCTCATAATTTCCATTAGTATGCAAGAAATTATTAGCATCACCACCGGCACGATTCAGCATATCCTGAGTAACAGTTTGCATATTACCATATAATGTGTCTGCATTTGCAGGCCCATATGAAAAAACAAAAGCTACTGCAAGGATAACAAAACGTGACATTAGTTTTGTTAAAATCATGTTCTCTCCCCCCTTTAAGTTAATTGTTTAATATATATATTATTATAATTAATGTAGTTTAATAGCATATTAAATCAACTAATTTATTAGGAATAAAAAATGCTATTAGGTCTTGCTGGTTGGAGTGGAAGTGGAAAAACAACATTAGTGTCAAACTTAATACCTGAGCTCAAAAAAATTAATATTAGTGTTTCTTCTTTAAAACACGCTCATGAAGGGTTTGATGTAGATAAACCTGGAAAAGATTCTTATGTTCATAGGCAAGCTGGAGCCAAAGAAGTACTTATTTCTTCTAATAAAAGATTTGCACTAATACATGAATATAAGAATGAGGAAATAAGTTTAAATTCTCTAATTAAAAAATTATCTCCTGTTGATTTAATATTAATAGAGGGATGGAAAAAAGAAAATATCAAAAAAATAGAAGTATATAGGAAAGAAATCAATAAACCCCTCTTAACAAACAATGATAAAAACATTATTGCTATTGCTACAAATGATAAAAGTATTAACATTAATAATATGACAATATTAGATCTTAATAACTATGAACAAATTGCTAAATTTATTTACGCATTAATACAAAAAGAAAATAAATAAATGGTTCAATTAACTCAGGATTGCTATGCTTTTGGTAAAAAATTAGTCAAACTAGAAAGTGCTCTTAATAAAATTAACAAAAATATTAAGTGCTCACAACCTATAGAAGACATAAGTGTTAAGAATTCACTAAATAGAGTACTTGCTAATAATGTAATTTCAAAATCAAATATTCCTCCATATTCAAATTCAGCTGTAGATGGATATGCTATACGATACAAGGAATATAGATCTGGTAATAGACTATTTACAATAGTTGGAAAATCTACTGCTGGACACCCGTATAATAATAAAGTTAAAAAGCTAGACTCTATAAAAATATTAACTGGTGCTATGTTGCCTTACGGTTTTGACACAATCATCATGGAAGAGGATTGTATCGTAATAAATAAATGCTTAAAAGTACCTAATAAAATATTAAAATATATGAATTATAGATATTTAGGTGAAGATATTAAATCTAAAACTAAAGTATTTAATATAGGTCATAAGTTGAGACCACAAGATATTGGAGTATTATACTCTTTAGGAATAAAAAATATAAAAACTTACGTGCAGCTAAAGGTTTGCGTTTTTTCTTGCGGTGATGAGCTTACGAATTTAGAACAGACATTAAAAAAAGGGCATATATATGATTCAAACAGGTCTATGCTTATAAATTTTTTATCTAAACTTGGATGCAAAGTTAAGGATTTAGGAATATTAAAAGATGATAAAAGAGTTATTATAAAAAAATTAAATAATGCCGCTAAAAATAGCGACTTTATTATTACCAGTGGTGGTATGTCTCTCGGTGAGGAAGATCATATTAAGCCATTAATTGCAGATAAAGGAAAAATTCATGTTTGGAGGTTAGCAATAAAGCCAGGACGACCAGTAGGCTTTGGAAATTATAATAAAATACCTATACTTGGCTTACCAGGAAACCCAGCTGCTGCCTTTGTAACATTTTTAATGATTGGCATACCTATTTTAAAAAAAATATCAGGACAAGCTACGATAAAGAACAATTATATTCCAATAAATGTTAACTTTACGCACAGAAAAAAAACTGGCAGAAAAGAATTTTTAAGGGTCCAACTTGCCCATAAAGGTAGCAAACTAATCTTGAATAAATTTCATAAAGAAGGGGCGGGAATTCTTAGCTCTGCATCTTGGGCTACAGGTCTTGGAATAATTGAAGATAATATTGAAAATATAAAACTTAATGATAAAATAAATTATATTTCCTTAAATGAGTTACTTAGTTAAAATGACAACACAAAACGTAAAAATTGATCTTTTAGGACTTAAATGTCCTCTTCCTGTATTAAAAGCAAATCGGCTTATAAAACAATATCAAAAAGGAGATATATTAGAATTTATTGTTAATGACATTGCTGCACCGAATGATTTCAAGATATATTGTGAAACAAAAGGTTATGAATTAATCTCAATTAACGAAAGTAGTAATATAACAATTAGAATTAAAATTTAGTTAAAAACAATAGTTTTATGTTTATTAAGGAAAACTCTTCTTTCTAAATAGTATTTGACAGCCCTAAATAATACTATTCTCTCAATATCTCTTCCTGCTGCAATCATATCAGCAGGTGAGGTAATATGGGTTACCCTTGCAACATCTTGTTCTATAATAGGACCTTCATCTAAATCTGAAGTAACAAAATGTGCAGTTGCACCAATCAGCTTAACTCCCATTTTATACGCTTGTTTATAAGGAGATGCCCCCTTAAATGAGGGAAGAAAAGAATGATGAATATTGATAATTTTAGCATTATATTTTTCAGAAATTTCTTTACTTAAGATTTGCATATACCGCGCTAATACAATTACTTCAGCATTATACTTATAAATTAATTTTTCTAAGGCTTTTTCTGCAATTTTTTTGTTATCTTTATTAACAGAAATATAATGAAACGGAACATTATAGTTTTTAGCTAAATTTGCGACATCGTTATGGTTTGAAATTATAGCTACTATTTCCACCCTTAATTCTTTAGTTTTTACTCTATATAAAAGGTCCATTAAACAATGGTCAAATTTTGATACCATAATTATAATTTTTGGAATAACCTCTGAACTATAGATATTAAAATCCATATTTCTTTTGAATGCTATATTTTTAAATAAGTCTCTAATTCTACTAATATCAACTTTATTATTATTAATAGATAAAACTTTCATCCTCATAAAAAAAATATTTGTTTCTGCATCCCCAAACTGATTAGATTCTTTTATAGTAAGGCCTTGCTCAGACATAAAACTAGCCACCTCTGCAACTATACCAAAAGTATCTGGGCAAGATAATGTTAATATAAATTCTAATTTATCTTTATTGTTCATTTAAATTCCAAAATATGAAATAATAACATATTATTTCTTCATAACTAAGAATTTATAAAAAAACAATAAAAAGATCTGGATTTAAATTGAATCAGTGGAAAAAGTTATCATTAGAAGAAAAAGAGTTATTTCTAAATCCTAAAAAGAATGTTTTAGAGCACCCTAAACTTCAAGCTATTGCAACTTCTTCTGCAAAAAAATTTAGAGATGATCATTTTAATAAATATTTAGATGTATCCTATGGAAATAGACCAAACCAAAAATTAGACATATTTTTACCTAAAAATATAGGTAATAATCCTGTACAATTATATTTTCATGGTGGTTATTGGGTAGCTAGAGATAAATTTGATCATTCACACATAGCAGAACCTGCTATAATTAATAACATTATACATATTTCTGTTAATTATGACTTATGCCCGAATGTAAAACTAAATGTTATTGTTGAAGAAACATATGAATGTGTAGAGTGGGTTATAAAAAATATTAAAGACTATGGAGGCAATCCTTTTAATATAAACCTAGTTGGGCATTCTGCTGGGGCACATTTAGTAGCAATGGCACTTACAAAAAATTATAGTTTAAATTCTATTATAAATTCAGCGGTATTAATAAGTGGTATTTATCAACCACAAATAACTAAATATATATCAATTAATAATATAATCAATATTGATGATAATACTATAAAATTAACTGATGTTTATAGAAGGTTTATTGTGCAAAATACCAATATGTTAATTGTTGTTGGAGATGAGGAACCTACACCTTGGAAAAATTTATCTAAAGATTTTGGTGAATGGCTAAATGCAAATCTAATACCATTTGAATTCTATAACGCTATACGTTTAAATCATTTTACTATAGTAAAAGCACTTTCAGAATATAAAAGTGAGTTATCAAAGAAAGTAATAAAAATGTCTGCAAAAGCATGAGAGAAAATCTACATATTCACTTAGATCCTATGGGAGGAATATCAGGAGATATGTTTATAGCTGCTATGATAGATGCAGACCCTTCTTTAAAAACACTAGCAAAATCTATTTCTTCAAAGATTATTAAGGATATAGAACTTACCATCAAAAAATCCTCTATAAACCATATATCAGGAACTAAGTTTTCAGTAAAATTATTAACTAAGAAACATAATCATCATAGAACTTTTAATGATATAAAGAAACTTATAGAAAAAAGTGTCTTAGAGGAAAAAGTTAAAGAGATATCAATTAATATTTTTCACGAATTAGCAATAGCTGAATCACAAATACACGGCGTAAGTATTAAAAAAGTTTTTTTTCATGAAATTGGTGCATGGGATTCTATAATTGATAATATAATTGCAGCAGCAATTATACATAGCTTTGCAAGTAAACACCAAATTACTTGGTCATGTAGCCCAATTCCACTTGGTAAAGGAAACATTAAAACAGCACATGGTTTACTTTCTATTCCTGCCCTAGCAACTTCTATTTTACTTAAAAATATACCCGTAATTGATGATGGGATTGAGGGTGAAAGGACCACACCGACCGGCGCAGCAATATTATCTATAATTAAACCACTTCCTGATATAGCTTCTGCAAATAAAAGAACTTTAAGTATATTAAAGCAAGGTATAGGAATAGGCAATAAAGATTTAAAAACTATTCCTAACATTTTAAGAGTTTTAATTTTTAAAGAAGCTAAAAATACTATAAAAAATACATTAAATGAAGTTATTTCAGAAATAAACTTTGACATTGACGACCAGAGCCCAGAAGACTTAGCTTTATCACTAGACTCTATTGCCAAGAAAAAAGGTGTCTTGGATATAATTCAGAATCCAATACTGGGTAAAAAAGGTAGGGTTAGTATAAATGTTAAAATTCTATGTAGAGTTGAAAAAACTAACAAAATTATAGAATTAGTATTTAATGAAACTAATACAATTGGTCTAAGACATGCTATCATTAGTCGTTTTATTCTTAATAGAAAAATAAATAAAATTAGTTATTTTAACATAAAGTCTACTTTAAATCCTTCAGGAAAAATAACGAAAAAAGTTGAATCAAATGATCTTAAGAATTATTCTTATAAAAACAGAATATCTATAAAATCTAAAATAGAAAAGAAATAATATGCCTCAACAAAATTTAAAAAAAGTAATAGAAATTTTAATTAATAATCAATCTGAATTACCGACAATTGCTGTAAGTGGAGGCATAGATAGTATAACTCTAGCTGTATTCATAAGTAACCAATTTAAAAAACAAAAAATTAATGTCGCCCATGCTATAGGACCAGCAGTCCCTAAGGAAGCAACTAATAGAATTAAAAAACTGGCAAATAAATTTAATTGGAATTTAAATATTATAAATCCTAATGAGATATCAGATCCAAGGTATATTGCCAACCCAATCAATAGATGCTTTTTTTGTAAAGAAAATTTATATTTAACAATTAAGTCTTATACTAAAGGGCCTATTTTTTCAGGTAGTAATTTAGATGATTTAAGTGATTATAGACCAGGGCTAGATGCAGCCAAAGAAGCTAATGTTAGTCATCCTTTCATTTTAGCAAAAATAGGAAAAAAAATAATTCGACAATTAGCATCAAACTTAGGACTAGGAAAATTATCAGAATTACCTTCATCCCCTTGTTTAGCAAGTAGAATACAAACTGGTATTCCAGTTACTACTAACTTATTAAATAATATAGATAAAATGGAGAGATCAATAAAAGAATTTATTCCTAATGCAGATATAAGATGCAGATGGCTGTTAAACAATTTATCAATTCAATTTAATTATCCTAAAATTGATGCAATTAATAGTAAACTTAAAAAAAAAATTACTTCTAAAGCAATAGATATATTTTCTATTAATGATTCTAGTATAGAATTCAAAGAATATAAAAAAGGTAGTGCATTTATTTTGAGTAAAGAAAACTAATATTATGCTAAATGAACATTTAATTGATTATAATAGAGAAAATAGAATTGGCATTGCAGAAACTATATTTTGTGAAAACAAAAGCATTAGCCAAATAAAAAATATTTGTAATGAGTTGGATGTAAAAAAAACTACTCTTTTTACAAGATTAACAGAAGATAAATATAAAAAATTAACTAAAAATATAAGAGACTATTTAAAATATAATAAAATTTCTCATACTGCAATTTATGGAAAAAAACCTTTAATAAAAAATAAAGTGAATGTTGCTATAATATGTGCTGGCACTTCCGATATGCCAAGTGTTATAGAAAGTCAACAAACCTTATTATCATCTGGAGAAAAGTCTGTAATATTTCCTGACCTAGGAGTTGCTGGACTTTGGCGTATACAAAAATATCTAAATCAAATTATGAAATATAAAGTCTTAATTGTAGCTGCTGGAATGGATGGAGCACTTGTTAGTGTTTTAGGAGGATTAGTTTCTCTTCCTATTATTGCCTTGCCTACATCTACTGGATATGGCGTTGCAAATAAAGGCGTTACAGCATTAAATGCGATGCTAGTAAGCTGCTCTCCTGGAATTACAGTAGTAAATATTGATAATGGATATGGGGCAGCTTCAGCTGCAATAAGGATTTTAAATGTTATCAAATAACAACATAAAACTTTTATATGGTAAGAATGGCTTATTATTAAATATACAAAATAATTGGCAGCCAAAAATAATAAGAAAACCTAACATGCCTATAATAGAAAATATTCCTGAAAAAATTAATAGAATATTTAATAATCCTATAAATTCAGGAAAGCTGACAAAAATTTGCAAAAATTCTAAGTCTGCATGCATTTTAGTCTGTGATGTAACTAGACCTGTCCCTAATAATTTGTTTCTTGAATACATGATTAAAGAAATAGAAAAATCAGGCATAAAATTAGAAAATATATTAATAATTATAGCAACTGGATTGCATAGGCCTGCTCCTAAAATAGAAATTGAAAATATAATTGGATCAAATTGGGTTTTAGAAAATATTAAGATTGTTAATCATTATGCAAGAAACGATAATAATCATAGAAAAATAGGAGTTACTAGCAGAGGAAACCTAATTAAATTAGATAAAAGATTTTTAGATTCAGATATTAAAATAGTTACGGGGCTTGTGGAACCTCATTTTATGGCAGGTTACTCTGGTGGAAGAAAAGTGATTGCACCTGGTATTGCGCATGCTGAAACGATAACCACATTTCATAGTGCTCGGTATATGGAAAATAAAAAAGCTATAAGTTGTAATTTAATTAATAATCCTCTTCATGAAGACCAAATAGAAATAGTCAAAATGATAGGTGATGTATATTCTGTCAATTGTGTCATTGATGAAAACAGACAATTATCTTTTATAAATTTTGGTGAAATTATTTCTAGTCATATTGAAGCTGTTAACTTCATATCTTCTTATGCTAAAGTGAAATGCAATAAAACATTCTCTACAATAATTACAAGTGCTGCAGGAGCTCCATTAGATAGCAATTTTTACCAAACCGTAAAAGGCATGGTAACTCCTTTAGATATACTTAAAGAAGGAGGTGATTTAATTATAGCATCAGAATGTTCAGAAGGTCTTGGATCTAAAGAGTTTATGAAATCCCAAAGAAATTTGTTAAAAGTTGGTCCAGATAAATTTTTAGAAAAAATCTTACAGAAAGATTATGCTGATATTGATGAGTGGCAAACAGAAATGGAAATAAAAACTCTAAAAAAAGGAAATATATATTTGTATTCTGAGGGGTTATCAGAATCAGATAAAAAATTAACTGGAGTAAATATTACTAATAATATTGAAAAGACGATAAATGAAAGTCTTAAAAGACACAAAGATAATAATATTGCAATAATTCCTGAAGGTCCATACGTAATCCCAGTTGTTTAATTTCATATACTATCTAGAATTATTTTTTATTACATCAATCCAGCTGTTTTCAAAAATTTTAAATACATTTAATAATTTTTCTGTACCAGTAATAAATGTTTCTCTACCAACTCTAATTTTTTCTATCTCTCCCCTATCAACTCCTTCTTGAATTATCGTCCTCATTGTTTTATCTGTACAACGACATAAACGTCTTATACTTTCATAGTTAACTCTATGATTTTCATCTTCATAATTAGAGTGTTCTCTAGGTAATTGGTTTAAAAATGCATTAATTGCCAACATACATACAATTCTATGATCTACAGATCTACTCCAAAATGCGATTGAACTATGTGCAGGCAGAGAATTTATCCAAATCCAATAATCTAGCCTCATTATAGCCATATCTTTAAATTCATCTTTAATATTTTTTGTATTTATGTTATTTTTTTCCTGACAAATAATTTTTTCTATGTCAGGCGTAACATTTAAAGTTTTATCCATTTTTTCCCCCCAAAAAAAAAAGACGTTATATATTTAAAAACATTTTTATAATAATGTCCATTATAATTTGGGTAATTTAGTTAGTAATAATTACCTTAGTAGATAATTGCTAGCTACCAAGTAATATTAATAATAAACCTATAAAAGTTATGATTATACCCACAAATTGATTAAATAATAATTTTTCTTTAAAGTATAAAGTTGCTATTAATATAGTAAATATTAATTCAATTTGTCCTAATGCTCTTACGTAGGCAACATTTTTAACTGTCATAGCATAAAACCAACACAAGGAGGCTAAAGCCCCAAAAAAGCCGACAGTAATAGATACTTTAAAATTTTTAACTGTTAAAATAAATTGCTTTTTATCAAATATTAGTAAGTAAATACTTACAATTAGAGTTTGCAAACTAATTGCAACTAAAAGTGTAAATGAAGAAGAAAGAATTGACTCAGCATTATTTAGGCTAAGTGATGCCCCTCTAAAACATACTGCTGATATACCAAAAAATGTTCCTGAAAGTAACCCAAGTATAATAGAATAATTTAAAAACAAATATTTAGTTGAATGACTGCGATAAGAAATAATCAAAACACCTATTAAGCCAATTACAATTCCAATAATTCCAATAAAACTTATTGCCTCATGAAGTATAATTAAACTAAAAAATGCTGCCTGTATAGGTTCAGTTTTAGAATATGCTGTCCCAACTGCAAAGTTACTACTTAAAAATATTTTTAATAATAAAAAAGTGGCTAAAATTTGACATATACCACCTAAAGAACAAAATATAAAAAAATTAAAATTTACATCATCAAGCAATACCTGGTTATTCGAGTTATTATTTAAAATTATAAAGTATAAAAAAACAAAAGGTAGTCCATAAGAAAACCTTACATAAGTAGCCCCCATACCAGAAAGTTTATTTTGAAGGCTTTTTTGAAATGTAGACCTTACATTTTGAGAAAAAGCAGCAAGAATTGTTATAGGCACCCATATTTCAAACATTTACAATACTTTCTTATAATATAAAACAATTCATATTATATTAATTAATATTATTTATTAGATCATCAATCGTCAGTTTAAAATACTTAACTATTGTTTCAAGAGGTTTTTCTAGTAAAATACATCTATAATAATAGGTATCTTTTATATTTATTTTTAACTTAAAATTTTTTCGATTTAATAAATACTTATTATCTTTCCATTGCATTAGATCTGAGGTAAAAACAAATTCTCCCAAATTAACTTCTCTTAATTTAATAGGCATTAAATCAAGATCCAAATAAATTTGATAAACTTTCTCATTTTTAAAATAGAAAAAAAATATTTAAAAAAAAGTTATTATCTTCCACATAACCTTTATCAACTAAATCACATTCAAGCCCTTTTCCATTTAAAGCACCACATGAAAAAGAAGTCGTAGTATACAAAAATAATGTTATAATTAATAAACTATATAAAGGAGGGTTAAATGAATAAAAATACACAAAAATTTAATGTTAGTCACGCTAAAGATGCTGAATACAAAGATGGATTAAGAGAGTTTTTTGAATATAGAGACTTAGGCATAAATGATGCTAGTAATGGGGATTATCATGCTCATATTTTAAGAGTTAAAAGTGACCACAAAGGTGATCAAGATATGCATTCTACGGGCTTTCATAAACATTTATTAAATTTTCAAATGGTATACATATTAAAAGGCTGGATAAAATTTATTTATGAAGGTGAAGGTGAATTTATATTTAAAAAAGGTGATTGTGTTCTGCAACCAGCAGGTATAAAGCATAATGAATTATCATGCTCTGATGATCTAGAACTTTTAGAGATTCATTCTCCGGCAAAAAACGAAACAGTAGTTCTAGAAAATGACTAAAAAAAAACAAATTTTATGCAGTGTGTTTTTTTTAATATTTCTTATAGGAAATCTTAATGCAAAGGAAATTACTGAAAGACACTTGTACAGTATTGGAGACAAAATTAGCTATAAAATAGATAGGATTTTGCCTAATGAATCATCATACATAACCGAGTCTTATTTATTAAATATTATTGATGACCAAGAAGTTTGGGAAATTAAAAATAGTCCAAGCGCAGATAAGAGAATATTTGATAGAATTACGGGTAATTGGATTACTTCATATAAAGATGGAAACGAAATAGCTAGGGCTATTCCATATAGTGGAGGCTTAAAATTTCCTATAAAAAAAGGAGATAAATGGAAGCAAATTTGGACATTTACTGCGGTAGGAGGATTATTTATTGGGAAAAGTGAAGCAGAATTTAAGGTAAAAAAAGATAGAATAAAAATTAATAATAAAAAATATAATACACTAAAAATAGATATGATAAACCCTATGTGGAATTCAGAAAAAGATAAAAAATGGAAGAAGCATATTCGGTGGATAGATATTGATAGTGGCAAAGTAGTACAAGAATATTTTAAAAATATTGGATTTAAAATAGAGTATACAGCAACTATAATAGAATAAATAAACTTTTAATCTTTATCTGTATACTCTCTAACAACATTAGTAACTCTAATCCTAAATGATTTAAAAATATCTTTCTTACCTATATTTTGGGATAAAATATGCTTAGAATTATTTTTCCAAGAAACTACAGATTCCTCATCTTCCCAAGTTGATATAGAAACATAACAATTAGTCTTACTATTATGGACAAACCTGTCTACGGATAGAAAACCTTTCGTTTTGTTTAATTCTGACTGGAGTTTTTCAACTTCTCTAAAATAGTCTCTCTCTTTATTTTCCAATACAGTAAACTCAAAAACTACTAAAATCATTAACATGCCTAATATATAATAATAAAAATTAATGTAGCTTCTTATAAAGGAATATACAAGAAGCTACAGATCTCAAGGGATTAGAGAGAGTCAGCTTTATTATAAAAATATTGTAAAATATTAACAGGTATTAATTGTCAACACTATTGACGTCATAAATGTCGTATCAAAAAATAATATTAATGTCTAATAAAATCAATCAGATAGATGTTGAAATTGATAAATATATTAATTTATGCATAAAAATTTACTATAATAATTTATAAAACATTAAGTTAAATTATTTTTTTTCCACAATTTTATTTCATCTACTTGAGAATCAATCCAACTTTTTTCAAATTCTTTATATAAATTTAAAAGCTGTTTTGTACCTTGATACTGAGAATTCTTTTCATTTATTACAATAAAGTCTCCTCTTTCTATTCCCGTTTTTATGATTCTCTGTATTTTTCTCTCTGAGATGTGAGTTAATAATCTTACCATTGATACAGTAAAAAAATTTTTATATTTATTTTTAGAAATTAGATATGTAGGAATTTGATTTTGTGATGCAGCTATAGCAAGCATAGCAATCAACCTATGTTCTGAAGAACTATTCCAGTAATAGTTTCCATGAGATACGGGGTTTTTACAAATATTAATCCAAAAAGTTAACCTAAATTGTAAAACTCTTCTTAACGCTATATCAGCTATCACATTCTCATCAAACATATCTTCTTGAGAATTACCACTTTCTATTATCCTCATTCTTCCCCCCCCCAAGAAAGATATAAATACTTATATCAACAATTATTCCTTATAACTTGGCATATCTCCTGCAACTGTAGTTCTATGCATTATTCTTCTATACTTTTTTTCATCATAGCCTGTACCTTTATGTAAGACTCTTCTATTATCCCATAAAACCAACTCACCAGTTTTCCATTTATGCTTAGCAATTTGTCCACAATCAACAACCCAATCATTAATCTCTTTTATTAACAATCTACTTTCTTCTATATCCCAACCTATAATATGGCTACAATGACTTCCGCAATAAAAAGCAGGTCTTTTTGTATATGGATGAACTCTAATCAACCTTTGTTTAACATATGGCATGTCCTTTTTAAATTTATCGTCAAAAATATCTCCTGTATTTATCATTCTAGAATAAACTATTGAATGCTCACAAATACATTCTTTCAGATCCTCTAATGAATACTTTCTGGACTTGTTTTCCCAAGTTTCTAAAGCATACCTTGAATCAATAAAATCTGTTCCACCACCCTCTTCTGGTACTTCTCGAGCACTAAGTATAGAAATTTTTGAAGGAATGAGCTTAAAAGAAGAATCTGTATGAAAAACGTTATTTCCTCTATCGAATATAACTTTACTATCTTCAGGAGGTAACATCTTATTATTTAAATCAACATTAGAAATTCGGCTAATTTCAGGCCTTAAACCATTTTCAATATTATAGACTGGGCTTTTGGTTTGGGTCCCAATTGAAATTTCTAATTTCCCAAAACCTTCTGAAAATTTTATCTGATCTTCATCATCAATATTTTGAGATTCAATAACTACTACACCATAACTCTCTACTGCTTTTTTAATATTAATAAAGTTAGATTTAGATAAAGATTTAATATCCACATCTGAAATAGTAGCAAAAAAATTTTGTTCTTTAAATTTTACTTTTACATTCATATTAGTACTCCTACTCAATAATAAATATCATATTGTTAAATATCAAGTATATTTATTAAACTTTTTTATTACTTTAATATCGGTAATCATTACCGTATATATATAAGTATTATTGATGTTAAATTTTTCTCTTTATCTTAAAAAATATATATGGCCAAATAAATATAAACATTAACGAGAGGGGAAAAAAAATGATTAATAAATTATATAGCTCAATTATTACTTTTCTAATGATCTTTACATTTAATATATCAGCAAAAGCTGATGTAAGCGATAGTGATCTATTAGCTGAAGCAGGTGATGATTGGGTTCAAACAAATGGTAACTTAGCCGGACATAGGTATAGTACCCTAGGTCAAATTAATGCAAATAATGCATCAAACTTAAAAGTAGATTGGATTTATTCTACTGGTGGATCAACTAATGCTCAAGGACCAGTTATAGAACATGATAACCTATTATTTTTTGTGCAAGATAATTCTATTCATGCAATTCATGCAGATTCAGGCATAAGGGCATGGAAATATGACTATGAAATGCCAGAAGATTTTGGAGGACAATTTAATCCATTCTTTACTGGAAAACATAGAGGGGCTGCTATATCAGGTTCAAATGTTTATGCACTTACATCAGATTGCACACTTATAGCTCTAAACTATAAATCAGGTGACGAAGTATTTTCGCATAAAATAGATAGACCGTATCCAAGAGATTTTGAAACAACTGCTGATGGCAATGGATATTTTTGTACAGCCAATCCAGTAGCTATTCCAGGAGGAAAAATTATTGTTCCTATGAATGCAACGGATACAGGTGGACTTCAAGGATATGTGCATGCTCATAGTGCAGCAACTGGAGAAAGATTATGGGCAGCGCCAATGATTCCACAACCAGGTGAACCTGGTGCGGATACATGGCCAGGTGATAGTAGAATATATGGTGGAGCGGGCCCATGGATTGCTGGTTCATATGACCATGATTTAAAAATGTATTTTACTGGAACTGCTAATGCATATCCATGGAATCCTTATGGCGAAAGACAAGGAGCTGGAAGTGATGGTGAAAACGCTAATGTCGGTGCAGCGGCTATAGAAGGTATTAATACTGATACTGGTGAAGTTGTATGGAGATACACCGTCGTTCCTGGAGATCCATGGGATTATGATGCAATGCATACACCAGTCATAATTGATATAAATAATCAAAAAACTTTAGTTCAAGCTAATAAAACGGGCTATATGCATTATTTAGACGCAGCAACTGGAAAATTTTTACAAGCACCACAAATTGCTGATAAAATTACATGGGCAAACGGTTACGATTCAGATGGAAACCCAATTTGGGCACAAGCTGTTCCTGAAGAAGGCGTAGAAGTAACTGTATGGCCAAGCCTACTAGGAGCTGTAAATATGTCTCCAGTAGCATACAATCCAGGTACTAACATGATTTATTTACCCAGAAGAGAATCTGACATGGCTTATACCTTAGAAAAAGTACAAGTTACTAGTAATGTGAGAAATCTTGGAGCTGCATTTGAAATAGCTCCTACTGGAATCGATAAACAAGTTAATTCTGCTCATAATATTGTAAGCGGACAAGAAACTTGGAGAAATGAAGTTAATCAAGGAGGCGACTCTGGTGGTATGTTAACAACTGGTGGGAACATTACTGCTTATTCTACACAAGGTGGAGTAATAACAGTAGTAAATGCTACTACCGGACAAGAATTGTTTTCTTTAAGTACTAACTCTAATAATGATGCTGCTGGAAGCACCTATCTGGTGAATGGCAAACAACATATAGCATTCACATTTGGAGGATTACCTACATTTGGAACTGCTGGTGATATCCCAGTAAATAATGCAGGGTTAATAGTTAGTCTAAGCGTTCAGTAAAGACTACTAAACTAAAATAACCACAAGGCGCAATTCATGTGCCTTGTGGTTATATTTTGCATACAAGGACGCTTAAATGAATTCAACTTTTAAACTTATATTAATTTCAATTTTTTTCTTAACTTCTTTTAATATATTTGCTGTAGGTACAGAAAAAAAATCACCAAACCCATTATCAGGTAATGAAGAAGCAATTTCTGAAGGAAGAACTGCTTATAGAGCTAATTGTTCATATTGTCACGGCCTAAGAGCTAATGGAAAAGGAAGAGGTCTTCCAAATTCTGCAGATTTAAGAAAATTTAAAAGAGGTTATACTGCTTTTTTCTCTACTGTAGTCAATGGTTGGAAAACTATGCCTGCATGGGGTTCACAGGGACCACTTGAATACGAACAAATAAATAAAATAGGTGCATATTTAGAAACTATTGGAATAAAAGGTTCTAACTGGCAAGATAAAGATTAGGAAATCAAATGGCATACATACATAAATATATTGGATTAATAATACTCTTATACTATTTTTTTTGTGCAGGCCTAGCTAACAGTATGATACTAGATGAAAATTATTCCAATAATGGAAAAGAATCATTATTAGAAGTAATTAACAATGACATTAAAACGGCCTATACCATATCCCTTTTAAGTGTAAAAAATTTAGAAGATACTTCAAATATTAATATACAAACCACTAAGCTGCGAAAATTTTTAGAGAAAGACTTATTACAAAATATTTTGTTAGCAGTAAATTCCATTAAATCTTCAAATGTAGATGAGAATTTAAAAGAGTCAGTATTAAACCTTAATGATCTTATAAATTCTATTCATGATAAAACACATATGATTTTGGGCGGAGCCTCACCTATAGCCATGGCTTTCTATAG
>LWDU01042031.1_pt1 | contig 31485 bp, 30 predicted proteins | sample 727161 | NCBI WGS metagenome assembly LWDU01 (sample SAMN04566230, study PRJNA314399) | hydrothermal vent metagenome | isolation source: deep sea hydrothermal plume seawater | place: Mexico: Gulf of California, Guaymas Basin | collected 2004-07-11
GCAGCATGGCTTCATCGTAGCCACAGGAAATGGCTTCTTGTAACGCCAAAATGGAATTCATGTAGTTTCCATTCGCTTTGGCTTTGCACATGACGCTATTGACGTGATTGCGTGTATAAGAAGACGTGCGAATGCGAATGCCTTTTTCAATGCCATCTTCACCCAGGTATTTACCCCATTCCCATGCAGCGACCATCACGTGAACTTTTAGGCTATCTGCGCGAATACCCATGCCTTCTGAGCCGTAAAAACACATCGGGCGAAGGTAAGCGGATTTCAGCTTATTTCGAGAAACGGCTTCACGCTGAACTTGGTTCAGCGTGTCTTTATCAAACGGAATTTTCATATTCAAAATATGTGCCGACCTAAATAAACGATCGGTATGGTCCTGAAGCCTGAAAATAGCCGGACCGTCAGATGTTTCATACATAATGCAAGGTATGTGTTAAAACGTGGACTTTAGCTTCACGCCAATCCACCCACTCACCATCCAACCAAATGACGCCATCTCTGTCATCCATTCCCATATTTAATTCCCCAGTTTTTCAGTTATCCCCAACGATTATTTCGTCGCTGGGCTATTTAAAATAATATCATTCCATATATTGCTCACGCATTGAATATGGTCGTCCAGCAAATTTGACTCAATCATCATTAAACCTTCAGCTAATGACGCATGATGAGAGGCTTGCCGATACGCTTGATAAGCGCTTTGCAATGCTTGTTGCTGGGCATTGGTGATAAAACCGATGGTTTGCAGGGCAAGCAGTAATCGAATGTTGTCCGTATGGGCCAACAATACTTTGTGCTGACTGGCATTTGCCAGAACCCCGAATTGTACAATAAACTCAATATCGACAATACCACCAACACCATGTTTTAAGTCAAAACACCCTGCCTTTGTTTTTAATAACGACGTACGCATTTTATGTCGCATGTCTAATACATCATCTTTAAGCACAGCCACATCCCTTGGTTTTGCTAATACTGCCTCACGAATAGCTGAAAACTTAGCCTCCAATTCACCGCAACCCGCCACAAAACGTGCACGAATAAGTGCCTGATGCTCCCATGTCCATGCTTTATTTTCTTGATAGTTTCTAAACGACGACTCACTGGTAACTAATAAACCTGAATTTCCGTTGGGTCGTAAACGTAAATCCATCTCATATAATTTACCCAAGTAGGTTCTAGTCGTCATAAAGGTGATTACTTTACGCCCCAGCCGCATATAAAATTCACTCAAGGGAATCGCTTTATCGCCCGTTGTTAGCTCTTCTATGTCGGCATCGTTATGCAAGAAGATAACATCTAAATCAGAACTAAAGCCCAGCTCAATACCGCCCATCTTGCCAAAGCCTATCACCGAAAAGCCACTGACCACATTGCTGTTTGCATTAACCGGCGTACCGTATTGCAAACATGCCGCCTGCCAACACAACGTAAGCACTTTTTCGACGATCACTTCCGCTATCGCCGTTAATTTATCGCTCACGACCATCAGCGGAATAACGTCCGTTAAATCCGCCGCGGCAACACGCAACACATTAACCTGCTTAAATAAGCGCAGCGCATCCATTTGCCCCTCAATATCATCACCGCCCACACCAGCTAACATCGTGTTTAATTCCACTGCCAAGTCTTCTTTTGAGGGAGGGTTATATAAGCTTGCCGGATCAATCAGCTCATCCAATAGAATAGGCGTTTGAGTCACCTGCGTAATAATCCAAGTAAACACCGATTTATTTTCAACTAATAACACCAAATACACACTACGATTACAAATTTTCTCCAGCATCTTTAAAAAAGTCGACAGCGTACGCTCATGCTGGCCGCCCAACAACATCGCATCAATTAACAGCGGCATTAAGCGCATAAAATACTGCCTGCCTTTTTCCTGCAACTGCCGCACAGGGTAGCTGTGGCAAAATTGAATAATATCTTGCGACACCGCGTTGCTTGCCGCGATATTTTTAGATTCAAGCAATTGCGTTAGCACCGTTTCGTCAATACTCAACCAATCAATAGCATTGCTTGTCTGGTCTGTGGGCGAAAAATCAACCAACACCTCAAAGTACGCATGCACTCGCGCCATCACTTGATGCGTTTTATCCAGCAGTTCAGCCCAATCACGTGTGTTCATTGCCAATACTAAGCGCGCCTGATCTCGCTCATTTGTGGGCAATTCATGCGTTTGCTTGTCATCAATTTCTTGAAGGTGGTTTTCCAACCGCCGCAAATAATTGTAATCAGCCGTTAATTCGTTTGCGGCATTGGTCGAAATATGTCCCTTGTCCGCCAGCAACGCCAACACGTCTAAAATGCCGCGCACTTGTAACGTGGTATCGCGCCCACCGCGTATTAACTGATACGCCTGACCGATAAATTCAATCTCTCGAATGCCGCCCGGGCCAAGCTTTACGTTATGCTCTACGCCTTTTCTTTGAAGCTCGGCCTCAATCTGACGCTTCATCACACGGATGGAATCAAACACGCCGTAATCCAAGTAGCGCCTAAAGACGAACGCACGAATCATCGACGCCAAGCTGGCTTTATCATCTGGGCTACCTGTAATCAAACGTGCTTTCACCATCGCATAGCGCTCCCATTCACGCGCATGGCTTTGGTAATAGAGCTCCATCGCATCGCTGTTTAAAACCAGCGCGCCGCTATCGCCAAATGGCCGCAAACGCGTATCCACACGAAACACAAAACCATCGGCTGTTTGTTTATCCAGCAGCTTTACAACTTGCCGACACACGCGAGTAAAAAACTCCTCGTTACTAATGGAACGCGAACCATCCGTTTCACCCGTGCTGGGGTAACAAAAAATAAGATCAATATCGGATGAGAAATTTAGCTCGTGGGCACCCAGCTTACCCATGCCAATCACCATGAGTTTTTGCTCACGACCCACCTCATCACGGGGTGTGCCGAATCGCTGACATATCACTTGATACGCCCAATCAACCGCGCAATTAATCAAGCCATCTGCTAGCGTCGACAACTGTTTTAAAGTGGTATCTACGTCTACACCAGCTAGATCTTGACAGGCAATACGTAACATCGATTGATTACGGTATAAGCGCAAAACACGCATAACGGTGGCTTCATCTGTCAGCGAACTAATATCTAACGTCAGACTATTGCTGCCCCCAGATAAACCTTTATCATCAAATACCTCAGCAACAAGCGTTGGGAAACGAAGCAATTGCTTTTGGATAAATAAACTACACGCTAATGCACGGCAAAAGGCCTGTTGCTGACTTTTAGAAAAGGAAGGTTCGCCTATACCCGAAGCACTAGATAAGGCAATAACAACATCCATTACCTCGTCCTGCAACAAAGTAGGGATAGACTGTATCGCTTTATCTGTTATTAGTATCTTCACAGCACTATATTAGTGCCATCAGCCAACTGCTTACAAGCCGTTATTGCTACAAATTAAAGGCGAACTTTTTTCAACCGTAACGCATTGCCAATAACCGATACCGAGCTTAAACTCATCGCTGCCGCCGCTAACATGGGTGACAGTAACAATCCAAAGAACGGGTACAACACACCCGCCGCTATCGGCACGCCTAAACTGTTATAAAGAAAGGCAAACACAAGGTTCTGGCGAATGTTTTTCATCGTCGCTTTACTGAGTTTTTGAGCGCGCACAATGCCGCGTAAATCACCCTTTACTAAAATCACGCCGGTGCTTTCAATCGCAATATCCGAACCATTACCCATGGCAATACCTACATTCGCTTGCGCTAAGGCCGGCGCATCATTGACGCCATCACCTGCCATCGCAACGATATGGCCTTGCGCTTGTAATGCTTTCACTACATTTGCTTTTTCAGCAGGCAATACGCCCGCTCTATAGTCATCAATGTGGAGCTTTTTCGCCACTTGTTCAGCAGCGCCTTGTTGATCGCCCGTTAACATCACCACCTTGATGCCACTGTCGTGTAATTGCTGAATTGCCTCAGCCGTTGAGTTTTTAATCTCATCTTTTAGATAAAGAACGCCGGTTGCTTTGCCATCTATCGCCATAAATAAGGCCGTTTCAGCGTTAGACTCACGTGCTTGTTGCAAGGCTAGCAAGCCACTAATATCAATGGATTTATCTTCCAAAAACAGGGCGTTACCTAACAAGATATGCTGCCCATTGACGACACCAAATACGCCTTTTCCAGGTGTTGAATCAAAGTCAATCACATCATGTAACACATGCTCTTGTGCCGCACGAACAACCGCCTCAGCCAATGGGTGTTCACTAACCTTCTCTAGGCTAGCCGCTAGAATAAGCGCTTGATTTTCATCAATACCATCCAACGTCTCAAAGGCGACGACACTTGGCTTGCCTTCCGTGAGCGTGCCTGTTTTGTCCACCACCAAGGTGTCTACTTTTTCCAGTGTTTCTAGCATCTCCGCATCTTTAATCAGCACGCCCATGCTCGCTCCGCGCCCCATTCCCACCATAATGGACATAGGGGTAGCTAAACCTAACACGCATGGGCACGCGATTATTAATACCGCCACCGCATTCACGACACCTAACGCCAGCGCATGTTCCGCTGCCAATGTGTACCAAGCAATAAACGTGATGACAGATACACTCACCACAATAGGCACAAACCAAGATGCCACAACATCTGCCACGCGCTGAATAGGCGCACGACTGCGTTGCGCATTGCTCACCATTTGGATGATTTGCGATAACAACGTTTCACCACCCACCCGTTGTGCGGTTAACGTAAAGCTGCCCGTGCCATTCACTGTACCGCCTACAACGGCGTCACCTACCATTTTTTCAGACGGTATGGGCTCGCCCGTCACCATTGATTCGTCAATGGAGCTATTGCCGTCTAACACCACTCCATCCACGGGCACTTTCTCACCGGGGCGCACACGTAGCACATCGCCTACTTGTACATCCTCCAACGGCACGTCCTCTTCCACGCCCTCCGCATTCACCCGTTTTGCAGTACTGGGCGATAAGCCCAACAATAAATGGATGGCCTTGTTGGTTTGGCCGCGCGCTTTTAGCTCTAACACCTGCCCCAGTAACACCAAGGTAATAATCACTGCCGCTGCTTCAAAATACACAGCCACGGCACCGTGCTCACTCAACATCGACTGAGGGAATATTGACGGCACAAGAACCGCCACCAAGCTATACAACCAGGCCACTGACACGCCCAAGCCAATCAGCGTAAACATATTTAAATTCCAGCTTTTAACTGATTGCACCGCACGTTCAAAAAATGGCCAACCTGCCCAAAGCACAACCGGCGCAGCTAACAATAACTGCACCCATTGCAAAGTTTTCGCAGACACTAATTGCAATATGGAACTGCCTACAACCATCTCGGACATGGCAATAATAAACAACGGCACAGTAAATATTAAACTAATGTTAAACCGGCGTGACATGTCATCCAATTCAGAATTACCTTCCTCCAATACCACTGTTCTCGACTCAAGCGCCATTCCACAAATAGGGCAAGAACCGGGCTTATCTTCAACCACGTCAGGGTGCATTGGGCAAATATAATCGGTATGCGTTTCGGGCGGCACAAAGGTTTCAGGCTCTAACGCCATGCCACATTTCGAACAAATATCAGGGCCGTCGCTTTCAATGCCCGGGCACATAGGGCAGATATATTTAGCGCCTGCTATGGCAATGGGTTCAGGGCGCGGCTCGTCGGACAAATATAATTCAGGATCTTTAGTGAATTTCGTTAAGCAACCTTCACAACAAAAACCAAACCATTGCCCGTTATATTCTGTATGGTGCTTAGCATCTTTATTCACGCTCATCCCACACACAGGATCAGTCAGCTTTTCAGCCTCTTGCGGATGGATTGAATGACAACAACTTTGATCTTTACTCACGTAAGGTTTCCTATTTAAGATTTCTACTTTAAGTATAATTAGTCTAATAACATTAAAGAAAGTTTCATTTCGAGACATTTTATTTTAAGTAAGAGATAACTCATGCCATTACCCGATAGTACTGCCAGAAAACACCTTCATACTCGCCAAATTACCTGCGATGGTTACCAACGTGATGACGGCTTATGGGAAGTGGATGCACGACTAACGGACATTAAAACTTACCACGTTGATAACACTTACCGAGATGGTATTGAGGCGGGTGAACCCATACATGATATGAAAATTCGCATCACGATTGATGAGCAATTTATCGTACGTGACTGCATATCAGTTACGGACAAGTCCCCTTTTGCTTGTTGCCCAGACATTAACCCAATTTTCAGAAAGTTAATCGGCCAAAAAATTGCTGCTGGTTGGACGATGCGCGTAAAGAAATTAGTCGGTGGATTACAAGGTTGTACGCATTTAACCGATTTGCTTGGCCCCGCCACGACAACTCTTTTTCAGACCATGTCCAGCATGAGTAAAAAGCAGCAATCAAATGTTCAGCCCAAGCCATTTTTTCTTAATGGCTGCCATGCTTGGGACACGAACGGCGAACAAGTTAAGCAGTTTTATCCTACTTTTTACACGGGTAACGATAAAACTAATAAAGAATAGTCTTATTCGCCCTTTGGCTTGTACACCGGTAATTTCATCTTAAAGAAATCACCTAATTCGCAGTAATCGTGACCACCCAATCGACCAATAAGGTTAAGGCCTTCCATGTCCACATAGCGCCCATCGAACAGACCATCTTTAATGTGGCAATATACTACTTCTGCTAGTACTAAACCGCACTCTTTCTGGCTGCCTTCATTAACGGGCACGACTTGAATCAATTTACATTCAAGGCTAACGGGAGATTCTGCAACACGCGGTGCTTTTACTATTTCTGAAGGTGCCGTCGTAAAACCAGCCAACTCAAACTCATTCACATCTGCGGGGTATTCAGCAGCAGTTTGATTCATTGCCTCCGCCATATCCCGATTTACCAAATTAATGACAAACTCACCAGTCTCTTCAATATTAACTAAACTGTCTTTTGGTTTCTTGCCTGCAAAACGGGCAATCGCCACACTCACCGTTGGTGGATCGTAGCAAACGCCATTAAAGAATGAGAACGGTGCTAAATTTAGCCCACCCTCTTTGGATTGTGATGATATAAACGCAATCGGGCGAGGAATAACCACCGCCTTTAAAACGTTAAAGAATTTATCTTGTGTTTTAGGATCTATTTTCATTGTCTGTATATCTCTTTACTCTGTTTCCATCATTATAAAGCAGGACCACCTCTGGCTATCCAATCTTGTAGATCCCAATATTCACGCCAAGCACAAATTTTGCCATTATCATCAAACTCAAATATACCTAGAACAGGTAAAGCATCAATTGTAGAGCCATCTTTCATCCCAAAGGTGTCAACCCGCTCCGTTACTACCCGATGTTCGTCTGCCACAAGGTTTAATATTTTAAATTCACACGAATCAGTTAATTCAAAAAAGCCACCAATAAAGCCAGCTATTTCCTGTTGACCTTTTAATGGCGCTATTGGCATATTGTGATACACAGCATCCTCACTCATAAATGACATAATTTTATTTGTATCTAGCTGCTCCCATGCCGAACAAAATTCTCTAACAGTGTCTTTTTGTGTTTGTATTGTCATTTTTAATTCCTTTTATTTAAATTACTATCAATTGTTTTTATCACCCGATACGCGCCTAAAAATGTAGGTATCGCAATGTTATATTTTTTAGCTTCGTGAACCAACGGCATGAACAACGTATCCGCCTCTGTTTCTTTGCCATTCACTAAATCTTCGTGCATAGATGTTCTAACGCCCGGTGTTTTTGGCTTCATCGTTACACCCATCTTTATACAAGCTTGTACCGCTGTTTCAAATGATGATTCATCAATCATTTTTAAAAATGAAAACGGCGCGTAATAATCTTGCGGCTCATAGCCCATTGCTTTGTATACATTAATCAGCTCTTGAGCAATCGTTACATAGTGCTCGGCACCTTCTTTTATGGAAATACCATCCCAATAATCTAACGCAGGAATAGAGCCTAATGTGCTCGCAGACCATGAAGAAGCCCCCGATACTTGCACCACCTTTTCCCATAGAACATTATCAATGTCTTCTACCGATTTTGCATTTAAATTTGCATTCGTAAACGCCTGCGCCAACATCTCTATTCTTGGCGTGCTACCGCCGCCTAGCTCACCAAAATAAGCGGTTGTTGGTGCGGTTACGTGGTTATTGACCCTACCCGGCTCAATCAACGTTGCGCCTTCAATAATCGACCCACCTATCACACGCTCTTTACCAAACGCATCAATCAATAGCGACTCTTTCCCCACGCCATTTTGCATCGTTAACGCACATTTAATTTGTTTGGATATCGCTGATGCGTCACTGATAGCACCCGCTGCATCCTTGGCTTTAGTCAATAAAATGTAATAATCAATATCCCCAACAACCTGATCCGGCGTTGTCACTGCCGTTAGATTATCCTTAATAACCATATCGCCTAGTCGACCAAAAATATTCAACCCGTGTTTATTAACGGCATCAGCATGCGCTTTACGACTAATCAGCGTTACTTTATGGCCCGAATTCGCAAGATAACCACCAATCACAGACCCTAAACCACCTGCGCCGTGTATGCATATATGTAATGTTGAGTTCATTCTTTATCCTAAATGTACGCCTGCCTTAATTATGCAGAATCTTCAGCAAACTTAACAAGCAGCCACATGTTTGTAAAGCACACTGCTTTAATGAATAATATTTAATAACCTTGATATGACAGTGAATAGAACCAATACATGGCTCTGTGTTTGTTAGCCCCAACTCTGTCGCAAAATTTAAGTGACCGAAACAAAGCCTATCACCAGCATTTAAATTCTTAGCTAACTCGCCGACAGAAAATGCGCCTAACGCCGATTCAAATAAATTATTTATTGATAGTTTAGAGATACCAGTTGAAGAGCGTATAAGTGAAGAAGGCCGCAGTTTTGAATACATTCTCCATGGCATGAGCCTAGAACGCATTGCTTTTAACCGCCCAACCGGTCGAAACCAGAGCACTCAACACCCTCTTGCCGTCTGTTGGACCGAGCTTGAAGCCGCTTAGTTAACGTTAATGTCTGCTGCTTCACAATATGACAATGACCTCGCTTGCGGCGCAGCTACTAATGCCTCCAAATACCTTGCAGCTGAAGCTGACTTCCACGCCTGCGAAACTGCTGTTATGACTCATAGTGGCTTTAGTTATGTAAAAAAACATCATGTTGCGTTATATACGCAAATCGCTGATACCACGAATTCCACCTGCTCACCCACAATTAGCCTTATGTTATATTGTAAAAAAAGTACTGCGCTTGCCCGCACCATATTAAATAGCTGATCAAGCAAGCCCCCTCTAATACAACTCAATATTTAGGAGTTTTTTATGTCGCGAATGAAACCACTGTCCATTGATGATTGCCAAGACGAAGAGTTAAAGAAAGAATTTGCCCACTTTATGAACACGCTTGGCTTTGTACCCAATAGTTTATTAACCATGCAACGTGTTCCCGCTATTGCCAAGTCGGTTATTCAAATGAATAAGGCTGTGTTTTCTCCCAATGGACAAGTTGATCTGGGATTTAAACGCCTTGTTGCTCATATCGCTAGTCAAGCGGCCGGTTGCCAATATTGCAAAGCACATACCTCAGTTAGCGCTACGCGCTTTGGTATTAGCGAGGAGAAAATGAGGGATGTATACACCTATAACCAAAGCCCATTATTTAGTAAGAAAGAGCGTATCGCGCTTGATTATGCATTAGCAGCAGCCGTTCCCAATGACGTTACCGACGAGCTATACGGCCACCTCTGTGAACATTGGAATGAGGAAGAAATTGTTGAGCTATTAGGCGTCATTGGCATGTTCGGCTTTTTTAACCGCTGGAACGACTCTATGGCAACACCTCTTGAAGAAGAGCCTTTAGCCGCTGCCGAACACCTTATTGCCGATAAAGGTTGGAGTGTTGGCAAGCACCGCTAATATTGCATCAGTCACTTTATCAGCTATTACCGATTGGTTAACACCAAATGGACAAGTACAATTTGCTCGCTTCGGCTTTATATTCACAACTTAACTAAAAGGATTAACACGAATGAAACTATATTACTCACCTGGATCTTGTTCTTTATCTCCACACATTGCTATTTGCGAAACTGGCTTAAACGTTGAACTCGTTAAAGTAGACCTGGCATCTCACACGCTTGAAAATGGCGACAATTACCTAGACATTAATCCGTGTGGTTACGTACCTGCACTGGAACTTGATAACGGTGAATTTTTGTTTGAAGGCCCCGCTATTGTTCAATACTTTACTGGCCTAGCTCCTGAAAAGAACCTAGCGCCTGCTGCTGATACGTTTGAACGTGCAAAGCTACAACAGTGGTTAAACTTCTTATCAACAGAGCTACACAAAGGTGTTGCACCGTTGTTTAACCCAGCGATGCCTGATGAAGCTAAAGCTATTCTTGTAGCAGGTTATAGCAACCGTTTAGGGCAATTAGCAGATGCCTTAGGCGATAAAAATTACCTATTAGGCGAACAATATTCAGTTGCGGATATTTACTTGTTCGTTATCTTAAGCTGGCACCCATACTTCGACTTTGATGCATCAGCATGGCCTACGCTGAAAGCATTTCAAGAACGTGTTGGCGCACGCGCAGCTGTACAACAAGCCTTAAAAGAAGAAGGTTTAGCGTAAGTTAAACACATAACTCGAGGTTCTATTGAAGCACCTCGAAGGTTTTTAGCACTCCCTACTTAGCATAACCACAGAGGTACAATGGAAACTAAACTAATTATTAACAATGAAGCTGTAGACGCATCAAATGGCGCTACCTTTCAACGACTTAACCCAGTCACCAATAAAACAGTCACTCAAGGTGCTGCCGCGACCGTAGATGATGCTAATAAGGCCGTCGGTTCAGCCGCTATAGCATTCAAAACATGGTCTGAAACAGGGCCAACAGAACGTCGCCTTTTACTATTAAAGGCAGCCGATATTTTAGAAAGTAAATCAGGCGAGTTTATTCAAGTGATGGCTGCTGAAGTTGGTTCTTCGGCGCTTTGGTCTGGCTTTAACGTCATGGCGGCAGCCGGTTTATTCCGTGAAGCAGCCAGCATGACTACTCAAATTCAGGGTGAAACTATCCCCACTGATAAGCCGGACACTTTATCGATGACCTTTCGCCAACCCGTTGGTGTTATTTTCAGCATGGCCCCGTGGAACGGCCCTATTGTATTGGCGGCACGCGCCATTGCTTACCCAATAGCGTGTGGTAACACCGTTGTTTTCCGCGCGTCGGAAGTCAGCCCTAAAACACATATGTTAGTGGCCGATTCATTAATTGAGGCAGGCTTGCCAGCAGGTGTTCTTAATGTAATAACTCACGCCTCTGAAGATGCACCGCAGATTACCGAAGCTCTGATTGCACACCCAGCAATACGACGTATTAACTTTACCGGCTCTACACGTGTTGGCCGCATCATTGCCCAACAAGCTGGCAAACATTTAAAGCGTTGCTTGCTAGAACTCGGCGGCAAATCACCTCTGGTTATTTTGGATGACGCAAACATTGATGAAGCCGTTAGAGCAGCAGTATTTGGTTGCTTCCTTTACCAAGGGCAAATTTGCATGACGACTGGCCGAATTGTTATTGACGAAAAAGTAGCCGATGAATTTATTGAAAAATTCTCAGTAGCCGCGCAACAATTAACGTCTGGCAACCCAGTTGAAGAAGAACACGCACAATGTATTATTGGCCCGTTGGTTGATTCAAGCTCTGGCGCACGACTTAATGAAATCGTTAAAGATGCGGTTAGTAAAGGGGCTACCTTAGTTAATGGCGGCGAAGCAGATGGGTCATCAATGCCAGCAACCATTCTTGATCACGTTGATAGCAGCATGAGAACCTATGAGGAAGAATCTTTCGGACCTCTTATTTCCATTATCCGCGTTAAAAACGATGAAGAAGCCTTGTTTGTTGCCAACGACACAGAGTATGGATTAGCGGGCGCTGTGTTTAGTCGCAACTTCCCTAGAGCCATGAAAATGGCAAAACATATTGAATCGGGTATTTGCCATATCAATAGCGCCACGGTTAATGCGGAAGCTCAAGCACCTTACGGTGGTACAAAAGCCACGGGGTATGGCCGCTTCGATGGTCGCGCCATGATTGATGAATTTACTGAATTACGCTGGATAACCGTTGCGCCAGACCACGTTCATTATCCATTCTAGCGCGTCACTTAAAACGTACGCTTTAACGCTCATAGCCGAGATGCTTTTATTAGTATCTCGGTTATTTTTTTATGTGCCTTTACGACAAACCCAATACTGCCACCGCCAATGAAACAAACATTAAAACGCCACCAAAAGAACGGTTTATTAACTGTTGTTTTGACAGCCGCTCAATATGGCTAAACCCAAATCGAGCCATAAGATAAACCACGCCCACCGCGATAAGCCCACGCGATGATTGTACGATGTTAATCACCGTAACTTGCTGTGCTTGTTTAAAGGCAACCATCAAAATAATGATGCCAACCAATTGCACGACAGCGTAAATAAACAACGTTTTTCCAAACGGCTTAGACACCTGCCAATCTCGTTTAAAAATAATCGGCGATAGTGGCATTAACAGAACCGTTGGCACAATAAACACGAACACTGCCAAGTCCAATCCGCCCATACCTTTATTTAATAACAAAACAACGGCAATATCTGCAAAAGCAAACAACATGCACGTGAGCAATACAAAGCCCAATGCTTTGGGTGAACCGTGTAGTTTTCCATCATTCAGAAAAAACAAACTGGCAAAAGCACCCGCTGCACCGAGGTAAACAATCGGGCTGTACGTTTCATTAAGAAACAACACCGACAACCCTGCCACTGCGAACATTTTGCACCCTAACATCGGTACAACGAATGATGCATCACCGTGGCGCAAGGCGTTTAAATAGGAGGTTTGCGCGATTAAAATAAAACCACACATCAAGACGATTAACTCGATATTCGCCCACAATTGATTCAAATCTACCCAGGGCAGTAAACAAAAGGCAACTAAGCCAACGGCGTACTGGCTGTAGAAAGCCAACTTAACGCGGTTATCAGAGTGCGCTAAAAACTGCTTGGTATAGGTAAAACTAAAGGCGTGTAACACCGAGGCTACAAGCGTTAGCCAAATATATGAAGGGATGCTCGACATCAATAAAAACTTCCTAAGGACGACTTACCTTAGATTAAGGCAATGGGTTATGGCAATAAATGAAGTGCGCAGGTAAGAGTTAAAACGCCTTAAGCAACCCACCGGCGGCTTGCTTAAGCAACATAGTGTCTGCGGCTATCAGAAAGAAACTGGCACCCATTTTTTGATACGCTTTAACTTGTTCTGAATCACCACAATACACACCCACCGGTTTGCCAGCAGCATGAATGCGTTTTATAGCGTTTTCTACAATTTGGTGAACTTCAGGATGAGCCGGTTGACCTATATGCCCCATCGCAGCAGCTAAATCAGCTGGCCCAATAAAAATGGCATCTACACCATCCGTATTGGTTATAGCATCCAATTCTGCAATGCCCTCTGGGCTTTCTAATTGCAGAATCAAGCAAATATTTTCATCTGCTTTTTCTAGATAATTTTGTATTGAGCCCCAACGTGTTGCGCGAGTTAAGCCACCGCCCATACCACGAACGCCTTTTGGTGGGTATTGAACCGCTTGAACCAGTTGCTGTGCTTGCTCAGCCGATTCAACCATTGGTATTAACAATGTTTGGCCGCCCACATCGAGTACGCGCTTAATATCGGCAACATTATGATCTTGCATCCTCACAACCGCATTAACCGGATAAGCTGCCAAGGCTTGTAACTGCCCCATCACGCTTTTTATATCGTTAGGCCCATGCTCACCGTCTATTAACAACCAATCAAAGCCTGTTGTCGCCATTAGTTCTGCTGACACAGGGTCAGCTAATGCCATGAAGGCACCTAATTGACGATCACCAGCTTGCGCTGCTTTCTTAAAATGATTAACGCTCATTGCTAATGCCATCTATTAATACCTATTACTGCTAGTTAAACGAAACGGAAGCCAATACTCCCTAATGGACCAAAATCTGCGTGGAATGTATCACCCCGCTCAACAGACAACAAACGCGTAAACGAACCGCCTAAAATAACTTGCCCTGGTTCCAGCGCAATACCGTGCGGTGCAAACCGTTTCATCAGCCACACAATACCATTACCCGGGTGATTCAACACGCCTGCTGATACACCTGTTTCTTCAATCAAGCCATTACGCGACACAATAGCACCAATCCAACGTAGATCTACATCCGTTGGTTTAACTGGCAAGCCACCTGTAATAAGGCCAGCACAGGCCGCGTTATCCGCAATCGTATCAAATACTTTACGGCGCTTACCTGTTTCAGGATCCACCCGAATAACCCGCGAATCAACAATTTCTATCGCTGGACACACATAATCTGTTGCTGCAAGAACATCAGTTAAGGTGATATTCTCACCTTCTAAGCGCTTACCCAAAACAAAAGCAATTTCAACTTCCACCAAGGGCGCAATAAAGCGATCAAATGGGATTTCAGAATTATCTGAAAACACCATGTCGTCAAGCAATGTACCGTAATCTGGCTCGGTAATGCCAGAGGCTATCTGCATAGCTCGTGACGTTAAACCAATTTTGCGGCCAACAATTTTACGGCCTTGAGCCAGCCGCAATTTTGTCCACTCAGCTTGTATCGCGTAACCATCTTCAATCGTCATCTCTGGGTACAGCTGAGAGAACTGCGGAATGGTGTTGCCGCTGGCCAGCGCTTTATCAAGCGCTAGCGCAGAGGCTTCTAATGTTTTTTGATCAAACACGTTTTATCTGCCCAAAAAATGCGACATGATGATGGGATACATAGCATCCCAACGTTGTGTTTGCGCCCAATGTCCACAGCGATCTAAAACATGCAACTCAGCACGCTTCAGGTGTTCTAAGAAATATAAACTCGTTTCCATTGGCACTACCTTGTCTTGGCGACCATGAATAATTGCCCACTCTTGATCCATCGCGGCTAATACCGGTGGAGGAATAATTAAGTTATCCATATCTTCGTTCATGGCTTTAAACATAATCTCTTGAATAGGACGCATAACAGGGTCCATCGCTTTGTCAAAACGGTCTTGCATTACCGCTTCTAAATCTTCAAAAATGCTTGGATCGTAAACAAAGCTTTGAATCAACTCACGGTAACGTGCTTTTCTAGGATCATCATAAAATGTCATCATCCGATTTAGCGTTGCTGATTTCTTAAACGGCGCACCAATAGCGCCCATCAGCATACATTTCTCAAAGCGGTCTGGCATTTCAACAACACATTGCAAAGCAAGCGCTCCACCCATTGAATTACCAATAATGTTGATTTTTTCGATACCTAACTCATCCATCAAACCCTGAACTTGTTCAACACGGTAACCCATCCATCGTGCAATTTTAGTAGGTATTTCCTTCGGCATTTCTGACTGCCCAAAACCAATGGCATCAGGGGCAATAACATAAAAGTCTTTAGCCAAAATAGGGGCACATTGCGCCCAATTTGACATGGCACTAGCACCTGGACCCGCACCGTGTAATAGTAATAACGGTGGATTTTTAGGGTCACCACCAATCATACAATTACTGGTTAGTTCACCTGATGGGATCATTTTTTCTACTACGTCAAAACTCATCTTATTCTCCTGATTATTATTACGAATCTAACTCAAATAAACTCTTTGAGTTAGCCTATATTTTGTTTGTGGTTTTCCAGCTTACCTTACACCTGTTAGTTTTATCATAAATTAAAGCGCTTGGATGTGTCTTTATAACACTCAAACAATTTAACCTTAACCATAATGACTAATATCACAATCAAACCATTGCATCACAAACCCTAATATTTTTATTGTGGGTTCACCCGTTTTTAACTAACACCTAACTCTTTTAATCTTGTGTGAATGGTTTGCCTTAACTCGGGCGTACATTGCCGTACGGGTGGGCGAATGGGGCCAGCGTTTAAGCCAATTTCCTCAAACCAAGCTTTCATACTAGCGAGTGCACTAGCGTAAGTGAATGTTTGCACCACGTCCCAAATAAATACTTCGTTATAAAACTCCCGAATATCATTCAATTGTTCACTCACTTGGTAGGCTTCTTCCCACTTACCAGCTGCTGACAAAGCCATGTAGTCCTTAACTATATGGCGTTTTTTACCGTAAAGAATATACGACAATTCACCAAATACTGTTTGACCACCTTTTCGTAAGTCATCGCAAAATACTGATTCAAATGGGTCAGCAACAATAAAATCACTGCGGATAAGGCTACGTAACTTTAACGTTTCTACGCGGTTCATAACGCCCTGTTTCGTGCCTACAACGGTCGGTATATCCGCCAAGCGCTGCATTAAGTCCCAACCCAACACTTTCCCCGATACCGGCGTTCTATACAACACAACCGCCAAGTCAGAGTGGTCGGTAATAAACTTGAACCAATCGTAAACTTCGTCATCGCTTTTCAGTTGCACTACTGGGTTAATCACCTCAGCGCCGTCGTATCCTAATTCTTCCAAACGTTTCATCTTTTCAATCGTTTGGTAGGCACTGGGGTCCAACAAAATTGAGAACAAAGGAATTCGGCCATTGACCGCATCGGCGACTACTTCATGGTAACGGTACCATTCCGTTAAGGTGGCATTCCAGCACTCGGCAATAAAACCACCCACCACCAAACCGTCTACGCCCATGTCGATAAACGCTTCAATATTTTCACGAATACCTGCTTCGTTAAACGTAAAGTCATCATTCATCGGGGAGATAGGGCACATAAACAGGCCCCTAATATTCTCACCTGCCCATTGTTTTGCTGTCTCTCTGGTATATTTCATGTTCCTCTCCTTTAAAACTCGTTATTTACCGGTTGATACCGTATTATTATTTTCAATATTATTAACGTCTGATGTTTAATAAATCAATGCCTTAAATCATGAACATTCAAAATAAAAATCTTTTTAGGCAGCACGCTTTTATCAATGGGCAATGGGTTGATAGTGCTAATGGCGAACAGCTAAACGTCACTAACCCTTCAAACCAATCTATCTTAGGACACGTGCCCAGCATAACTGCCGAACAAGTTCAGCAAGCTATCGAAGCGGCGGATATGGCATGGCAAGGCTGGCGCGACACACCCGCAAAAGAACGCTCCGCCATCATACGGCGATGGTTCGATTTGATTATTGAAAATCAAGACGACCTCGCGACTATCATGACCTTAGAACAAGGTAAGCCGATTAGTGAAGCACGTGGTGAAATTCTATACGGCGCAAGCTTTGTAGAGTGGTACGCCGAAGAAGCCAAACGCGTGTATGGTGACACCATCCCTGCACCTAGCCAAGACAAACGTATCGTCGTTATCAAGCAGTCTATCGGGGTCGTTGCGGCCATTACCCCTTGGAACTTTCCCAATGCTACGATCACCCGAAAATGCGCTCCTGCGCTCGCGGCAGGTTGTCCGGTTATTGTTAAGCCTGCATCTGAAACACCATTTTCAGCCCTTGCACTGGCTGAACTAGGACAGCAAGCCGGCTTTCCAAAAGGCGTATTAAACGTTATCACCGGCAATGCTAAAATCATTGGTGGTGAACTAACTGCCAGCCCAACCGTACGCAAGCTTTCGTTTACTGGCTCAACCGAGGTGGGCAAAACACTCATGCGCCAATGTGCTGATACGGTCAAAAAAATCAGCTTGGAATTAGGTGGCAACGCACCCTTCATTGTATTTGACGATGCGGATATTGATGCGGCAGTAGACGGCGCAATGGCCAGTAAATTCAGAAACACTGGCCAAACCTGTGTATGCGCCAACCGCATTTTTGTACACGATGCCGTATACGACGAATTTGCCCGCAAACTGACAGAGAAAGTCAGCCAATTAATTGTGGCTAATGGTTTAGACCCAGCCGCTCAACAAGGCCCTTTAATCAACGCTGATGCTGTTAAGAAAGTTGAAGAACATATTAAGGACGCTACCGAGAAAGGCGCCACTGTCATCCTTGGCGGGCAACAACATGAACTGGGAGGTCAATATTTTCAGCCCACCGTTTTAGGAGACGTGACAACCGACATGTTAATCAGTCATGAAGAAACCTTTGGCCCAGTCGCACCCTTATATCGTTTTAGTCACGATGATGAGGTGATAAAACTAGCAAATGACACACCTTACGGCTTAGCAGCTTACTTCTATTCACAAAATATTAAACGTATTTGGCACATAGCAGAAGCGCTGGAAGTTGGCATTGTTGGCATCAACAGCGGTATCGTTTCTACTGAAGTCGCGCCTTTTGGCGGAATAAAAGAGTCTGGCATTGGCCGCGAAGGTTCCAAATACGGTATTGATGATTTTGTTGAAATTAAATATTTATGTTTTGGTGAGATGCAGTAAATTCACAGCCTTAAAACATCTCGGCCATTAAATTGAACTAAAAATCACGTCGACAGCCTAAATATGTGGTAGTTTTATATTTCCATAACGACATGGGAGGTAGTTCTAATGAAACGACGTTTGTATTTTTTATTGCCTGATCACGATACAACTGAACAAGTTGTTAACGAGATGCTTATTGCTCGAATCACCGAGTCAAACATTCATGTTCTTGCCAAAGCCGGCTCAGACATGAAGGCCTTACCTGAAGCCAACTTACTCCAATCCAGCGACTTTATTCACAGCGTAGAAACTGGCGCTGCTGTAGGCGGTGTCACTGGAATTCTAGCGGGTCTTGCGGCGATGACATTCCCCCCCGCCGGTTTAGTATTAGGTGGCGGCGCTGTTCTCGGTATTGCCTTAGCGGGCGCAGGTGTTGGTTCTTGGGGTTCCGCGATGATTGGTATTAGCGCGCCGAATTCTAGACTAAAATCGTTTGAAAAAGCAGTCGAGGATGGGCAATATTTAATGATGGTTGATGTCCCCGTGAAGAAAGTTGAAGAAATCACTAATAGCGTGCAGGAGCATCACCCTGAAGTTGATATACACGCCTGTGACTCCGATATTCCAGCGCACCCACTGGGCGGCGTTTACTAATCTTTAGTTAGTACCAGGTTGCCATAATCATCTACCTCGCACCGCCAATGCGGTGCGAGGTAAGTTGTGGCCACCTGCTCAACAATTAACGCCTCACCGTTAATCATATCGTTTGGTTTTAAATGTTGGCGTTGATACAGCCTCAAGCCCTTATCCATTTCTAACGGTAAGGCGTCACCTGCTAAACGATTTTTTTGCTTCGCTAAGCTAGGCTTAGGCATTTCGCCCGACAATGTAACGCGTAAATTCACTAGTTCAACTGGCAAATCTAAATCGTGTCCATAGCGGCTTTTGTGCAACTTATGAAACTCTTGAATCGCTGACTCAGCATCATTCCAAATAATAGGTAACGTATACGACTGGCCAACATAACGTAAGTCCACCAAATAACGAATGTCAATATCATCAGCGCAAACACCTTCTGCTTGTAGTTCTTCTTGACCTTGCTCCACCATCGCATCAAAGGCTTGCTCAATATCGTCTAGCGATAGTTCGGAAAGATTGCCCAGCAAGCTTCGCGACAATTCACGTGAACGGGGTGCGGTCAACATACCAAATGCCGATAACACCCCAGAGTGAATCGGCACAATGGCCGTTGTCATGCCCAGCGCATCGGCCAAGGCACACACGTGCAAACTGCCGGCACCGCCAAAGGTCATCAGTGCATACGGCCTGGGGTCGATGCCCCGTTGAATTGAAATAACCCGCAACGCCCGCGCCATGTGTTCGTTGGCTAATTTAATAACGCCTTTCGCTGCCTGAGGTGGCTCGCAGCCTAACTCGTCAGCTAAGGCTTTTATGGCTTGTATAGTAGCGGCCAGGTCCAAGGTCATTTCACCACCCAAGAAATGTTTACTACTGATTCGGCCTAAATACAAATTAGCATCTGTCACGGTCACTTTTTGGCCGCCTCGGCCATAACAAGCGGGGCCAGGCGATGCACCCGCAGATTCAGGGCCAACGCACAACAAGCCGCCGGCATCCACATGCGCAATAGAGCCACCACCTGCACCAATCGTATGCATATCGACCATTGGCACGGCGACTGGATAACCTTCAACTTTACCTTCATTGGTCAGCGCGATAGCGCCATCCAACAACGCAACATCGGTCGACGTACCGCCCATATCCAAGGTTAATAAACGTTCAAAACCGGCTAATTTACCCATATGTAAGGCTGCCATTAAACCGCCCGCTGGGCCCGACAACAACATCCGCACCGCCTGCTCGCCTGCTAGTTCCGCCGCAATGGTTCCACCAGAACTTTGCATTACCGACACCGATGATGCTTTTACCGACGCCGTTAATCGCTTCAAATACCCGGTTACCAACGGCCCAACATAGGCGTTTAACCACGTGGCCATACCCCGTTCGTATTCTTTATATTCCGGCAACACCTTGGATGAACGCGACACAAATAGACCCTCTGGCATTGCCTGTTCAAGGCGCTTTTCAGCTTCATCATTTAAAAACGAGAACAATAAATTGATAGCAACCGCACTGGGCGCCAATTGCTTAATTTGCGCAATCAGCTGTTCTACCTGTTCATCCGTTAACGGTTCAATCACCTCACCTGTTGCTGCCACTCGGCCACCTGTTTCTAAGCAAAGTTCAACTGGCACAGGTGGCTGCTGCGGCTTTGGGTTTAGGTTATACAGCTCCTTTCTTGCTTGCCGACCTATGGTTAACATATCAGCCAAACCATGATTAGTTACAAAACAGCAGCGCACACCTTTTTTCTCCAACACGGCGTTGGTTGCCACGGTTGAGCCATGAACAATCAATAATTGCTCGCCATCAACTCCCAACTCTTCAATGCCCTGCAAAATAGCTTCCTCTGGCGCATGAGGTGTTGAAAGCACTTTATGAATACGCACGCCTGCTTTGTCGATGTACACAAAATCGGTAAACGTGCCGCCGGTATCTACGCCTAATAACATGTTGTAAATTTGCATTTTAAAAAGATTATTTTTACATGACTTGCCAATGAAAACAGCTTTATTTGACGCATCATGCCGCTTGAAAGAAATCCATTCACGTATTAAGCTTTCCCACGTCAACGCCCACTAACATCACGTATACTCATTGGATGAGCACATTAATCGAAGTTAATAATTTAAGCCGCCAATTTGGTGACCATTGTGCTGTAAACGATGTCAGTTTTTCGCTCGATAAAGGCGAAGTATTGGGCTTTTTAGGCCCTAATGGTGCGGGGAAATCCACGACCATGAAAATGATTTGTGGCAACTTAACGCCTACCGTTGGTGAAATTAAAATCAACGGCTATGACATTATCGAACAACCCAAGTTAGCCAAAGCCGAACTAGGGTTTTTGCCCGAAATTCCACCGCTGCACCCCGATTTAACCGTCGATGAGTTTTTAACCTATTGCGCAAAACTGCACGGGCTTAAAAAAACGGCCATAAAAAAGGCCGTTGATCAGGGCAAAGAAAAATGCGGCTTAAGCGATATGGGCAAACGCCTTATCAGCAATTTATCTAAAGGCTACCAACAACGAGTGGGTATAGCTCAAGCTATTTTGCACAACCCAGCGGTTATTATTTTAGATGAACCAACCGTTGGCTTAGACCCGATTCAAATATTAGAAATACGCGAGTTGATTCGTGAATTAGGCCAGCAACACAGTGTTATTCTTTCCACCCACATTTTGCCGGAAGTGCAACAGTCGTGTAGTCGTGTACAAATTATTCACCACGGTAAATTGGTACTGAATGAAAGCGTTGAGGGGTTATCTCGTCGCATGACCTCTTCAAGCCTCGTGGTTGATTTCCGCAACCCGGCAGATTTAAATCAACTCGAAGCAATAAATGGCGTGGACTATATTGATGTGCTCGACAGTCATCAACTGCGCATTCATCACGAACAAGGCAGCAACATCGCCGAAGCGGTAGCCGAATTAGCCGTTAATCAGCGTTGGGGACTACAAGAACTTCGACCCGAAAAACACGACATGGAACAGATTTTTCTTTCTATAACGCAGCCATCAAACGACCATGAATAGTTTCATTATTGCGGGCAGGGAGTTTCGCAACCTATTTTTATCACCCCTTGCATGGACCATGCTCGGTGTAACACAGCTCATTCTTGCGTACATGTTTTTAACCCAAATCGATTATTATTTGAGCATTCAACCTAAACTGGTTGGCATACCCGGCGCGCCTGGTGTGACTGACCTGATTGTTGCGCCGCTATTTGGCAATGCTGCAGTCATTTTATTGCTGATTACGCCGTTACTCACCATGCGCGTAATTAGTGATGAACGGCGCAATAAAACCATCAGCCTATTATTTTCAGCGCCCATCAGCATCACTGAAATTGTACTGGGTAAATTTTTGGCTATCTTCGCGTTTTTGCTGATTATTCTGTTTTTTATTGCCCTAATGCCTCTATCTTTATTAACCGTTGGCGAATTGGATATCGGTAAATTTTTGGCCTGCTTATTAGCCATGGCGTTACTCATGGCATCGTTCAATGCATTGGGGCTTTATATGTCGGCGATTGCATCGCAACCCACCGTCGCTGCGGTCGCAAGTTTTGGCGCGCTGTTGTTACTGTGGATTGTCGATTGGGCAGGTATTAACAGTGGAAATAGCAGCAGCTTATTTGAATATATCTCCATCATGCGTCACTTTGAAAATTTATTGCGCGGGCTGATAAATTCAAGCGATGTGTTTTACTTTGTTCTATTTATCGTAGGATTCTTAATTTTAAGCATACGCCGGCTTGATAACGACCGTTTGCAAAAATGAAAATATCCCGACAAGCTCACCGATTTATCCGTCTGCAAAACATCGTTTTTACCGGCCTGTTTATTGGTATTTTGGCATTACTCGCATGGCTTAGCACGCAGTACAGTGTTCAATCAGATTGGACGTCCAATGGTCGCAATTCATTGTCCGCTCCCAGCATTACTTTGCTTAAAAAGCTCGACCAAGTCATCGAAGTAACCGCTTACACATCCGAAAATGATATTTTACGTCGACAAATTAGCGAGTTAATTGCCAAGTACTCTCGACATAAAACCGATATATCGCTGAGTTTTATCAACCCCGACATGCGGCCAGACCAAGCTCGAGAAGAAGGCATTACCACCGACGGCGAACTGATTATTCGTTACAACGGCAAACGAGAGTCCTTGCAACAACTGAACGAACAAGCGCTAACAAATGCCTTGCAACGTTTAGCTAACAGCCAACAACGTTGGGTAGTTTTCCTTAGCGGACATGGGGAACGTAACCCCGCTGGCCAAGCTAATTTTGATTTGAACGTGTTTGCTCGCGAACTTAAAAACAAAGGTATCAACAGCCAAACCATTAACCTGATTGACACCCCAACTATTCCTAACAACACGTCATTACTGGTGATTGCAGACCCACAAACTGATTTGCTGGCCGGTGAAATAAGCCTCATTAACGATTACTTATCAGCGGGCAAACAATTACTCCTGTTAGCCGAACCCGATAAAGCAGCCCACATACAGCCACTGTTGGACACCTTGGGCGTTAATCTATTACCCGGCACCGTTGTAGACGCCACCACTCAAATGTTTGGCATAGATGACCCAACCTTTGCCTTGGTCACACAATATCCTAGCCACCTTGCAACTCGTCATCTACAAGCCATGAGCTTGTTTCCCGGTGCGGCTGGGCTTACAGTCAAAAAAAATAGCGCCTATACCACTAGCACCTTACTCGCCACACTGGACCGCTCATGGACAGAAACCGGCAGTATTGAGGGAAACATTCAATTTGACGCCAACAGCGAAGAAGAACAGGGGCCCATCACCATTGGCTACGCACTTAACAAACAAATTGAAGGCACTAACCAACGCATCGCTGTGCTGGGCGATGCCGATTTTCTATCGAATTCATTTTTAGGTAATGGCGCAAACCTTGATTTGGGCATCAGCCTAATCCAATGGTTAAACCACGACGATTCGTTGATTGATATTCCCGCAAAAACAGCACCTGACACCGCGTTAAATATTACCGATACCTGGTCCTTGATATTTGGACTGGGGTTTCTGTTTTTCTTACCGCTTGCCTTCATCGTCACCGGCATTGTTATTTGGCTTAAACGCAAAAAATATTAAGCCATGAAAAATCGTTTAATCATCAACCTATTGCTCGCGGTACTGGTGATTGCACTGGGCGCTGTTGCTTGGCTTAAACCGGGCCAAGAAACGCCTAAGGAAACGGCAGTTATCCCTCTCAACATCAATGCGATTAACACCCTGCGCATCGATCGAAAAAACACCAAGTCCATCACATTAAAACGAACGAATCAGCAGTGGTATATAGCGCAGCCGTTTAAGGCGCCTGCGTTGGTAGGTAAAATAGAGCGCTTACTTAAAATTTCTCAAATCAAACCGTCCGTTAGTTACCCGCTTAACACCGCTGATTTTTCACGTTTTGGTTTGGATAAACCAACTGCTAGCATCACCTTCAATAATCAAACACTTTCCCTTGGCGACACAGAAAGCGTGAACTCTCGCCGTTACGCCAGCAACGACAAACAGCTTTTTCTGCTGGATGACACGTTTTTACATCACCTAACAGCGCCCATTGATGCTTATATAGACAGCCGTTTATTACCAGGCAGTGTTCAAATTACAGGATTGCAAACGCCCCATATCAATCTGCAACAAAACGACGGTTATATTTGGAAAAACCTATTAGCCCCCTCTATCGAACTATCATCAGACAGCGTTCAAATGTTACTGGATGAATGGCGTTTCGCCCGTGCCATAACAGTGAACCATCAGCTTAATGAGATAAAAGCACGCGACATTATTGTCACTTTTAATAAACAGCAAACTCTCGTCTTTACGCTGATTGAAAATAAAAACGACGTCATACTCATCGCTAAGGACTCACATCTGGCGTATACGTTCAGCAAAGCCAAGTATAAAAAAATGACCACCTTACCCAAACTCGACGAAGACGATGCCTGAATTACCAGAAGTAGAAACAACACGCCGCGGCATCGCTCCACACATTGAAGGTAAACGTGTTACCGGCGTTATTGTTCGGCAGCCTAAATTGCGTTGGCCGATTAGTGCGGAAATATCAACGCTTCTCCCCGGCTTACGCATAAACAGCGTTAAACGACGCGCCAAATACTTGCTGATTAATACCGACAAAGGAACGCTAATCATTCACCTTGGCATGTCCGGTAGTTTACGTGTTGTAAATGCCGACACAGCACCTGAAAAACACGAGCACATTGATATTATTTTTAACAATAACAATTGTTTACGGTATAAAGACCCGCGTCGTTTTGGCTGCTTACTATGGTCATCAGGCCCCATCGGTGAACATAAATTAATTCAACACTTGGGGCCAGAACCCTTATCAGACGCATTTGATATTAATGATTTCCTGCCAAAAGCCAAAGCGAAAAGAGTGCCGATTAAAAGCCTCATTATGGATGGTCATATTGTTGTTGGTGTTGGCAATATATATGCCAGCGAAGCGCTATTTAAAGCAGGCATTCACCCTAAACGCGCAGCGAATAACATCTCTAAAGCCCGACTTAACAATTTAGTATTGGCCATTAAAGATATTTTGGCCCAAGCCATTGAACAAGGCGGCACCACGCTTAAAGATTTTGTTAACAGCGAAGGCAAGCCCGGCTACTTTCAACAAACACTCAATGTATACGGACGAGCAAAACAACCTTGCACAAATTGCAGAACCCCCATCAAGCAAATAACAATTGGCCAACGTTCCACCTTCTACTGCCCGCGCTGCCAACATTAGAAGCAATCTACATTAGATATGAAACCCCTTTTCCTATAGAGTTATAGCTACAGGGAGAGCAATATTGTTTCACGTTAAAAATAAATTTTTAAAACAAATAATCGGCAGTATTTTAGATTTACTGCCTATCTTTGTTGTTATTTTTATTTTTCAACTCTTCGTTCTTAAACAACCTATTCCTAACGTTGCAGATATTGCCATCGGCACAATTTTTGTTGTATTGGGCTTAACCTTGTTTATTCAAGGGCTTGAAAAAAGCCTCTTTCCTATTGGCGAAAACATGGCATATGCTTTTGCTAAAAAGGGTAGCGTTCCATGGTTACTCGCCTTCGCGTTTTCACTGGGTTTTGGCACCACCGCGGCAGAACCTGCGTTAATTGCCGTTGCCAATGAAGCTGCAAGAATCGCTGCAGACGGTGGCATGATACAAGCATCAGAACAAGCCAAAATTAGTTATGCCACTGGGTTACGCTTTACCGTTGCCGCCTCCGTGGGCTTTGCGATTCTACTTGGGGTGCTACGAATTATTCGCGGCTGGCCACTGCATTACCTCATTATCCCAGGCTACATTGGCGTGGTGATTATGACGTTCTTCGCACCCGATGCCATTATCGGCATTGCCTATGACTCAGGCGGCGTAACCACTTCCACCATTACCGTACCGCTAGTCACAGCCCTAGGTGTTGGGCTTGCCTCTGCTATTCAAGGACGCAATCCATTAACCGATGGCTTTGGTCTTATCGCTTTCGCCTCGCTCACGCCGATGATTTTCGTTATGGCGTATGGGATGGTTATATGATGAGCTGGATCACCGAAATTTTCAGTGTCTTGCTGTCCACCATTAAAGACGTTGCGCCTATTCTGATTATCATCGTATTTTTTCAGTTGTTCGTTATCAAACGTCAATTTGCCCAGCTTAAGAATTTAATGGTTGGCATGGTGTACGTCATTTTGGGTATTACCTTTTTTTTGGTCGGCTTAGATAAAGCACTATTCCCGCTCGGAACACTTATGGCTGAACAACTCACCAGTAAAAGCTTTATTAACCCTACGACCGACCAATCAATCTCTATCGCTTGGCAAGACTATACTTGGGTGTATATATTTGGAGCCTGTATCGGTTTTGCAACCACCTTGGCCGAACCAGCACTAATAGCCGTCGCCATAAAAGCACAAACTATATCCGCCGGTAATATTAAAGCTTGGTATCTACGGCTTGCCGTATCCATAGGCGTTTCCGTGGGTATTGCTCTAGGCACTTATCGCATCGTTAGCGGTACCGAATTATACCTCTACATCATTGCTGGCTACGTTATCGTCATCATCCAAACTATGTTTGCACCAAAAATGATTATTGGTTTAGCCTACGACTCCGGTGGCGTAACAACGTCTACCGTGACCGTTCCATTGGTCACCGCCTTGGGTATTGGTTTAGCCACCGCGATACCCGGTAGAAACCCATTACTGGACGGCTTTGGGCTAATTGCCTTTGCCAGTCTATTCCCTATAATAGCCGTGCTTGCATACGCTCAAATAACTGAGTGGTTAACGCGCAGGGCACAACTTAAACGCCCCGAAGAAGGAGATTAATTATGCATTTCAAACTTATTTTAGTATTTGTTGATGTCAACAAAACCGACACGGTTCTTGAGGCCGCTAGAAACATTGGCGCCACAGGCGCAACGATTATCAACAACGCGCGTGGCGAAGGGATAGAAAAAAAGAAAACGTTTATGGGGCTGAACTTAGACGCCCAACGAGACGTGATTCTCTTTTTAGTCGAACAACATTTAAGCCGAAAAATAATCGAAGAAGTAGCTCGAGCGGGACGGTTTGACGAAGAACCCGGTAGCGGCATCGCCCTTCAAATTGACGTAGAAGACGCCATTGGCGTACTGCACCAAGCCAAAGAAATAACACAAATTATTGAGGAAGAATTATGAGTGATAAAAAAACAATCCGCGTACGTGACGTAATGAAAACAGAATTTCATATTATTGACGGACGAATGAATGTGACCGAAGCCGTTCGAGAAATGAAGCGGCATAAAACATCTGTGTTATTCGTCGAAAAATTTCACGACGATGATGAGTACGGTGTTATAAATGCCGGCACCATCGCAAAGCAAGTCTTAGCAAAAGACAAGGCACCTGACCGTGTAAACGTATATGAAATAAACGAAAAGCCGCTTATTTCAGTCTCACCCGATATGGACATCCGTTACTGCTCACGCTTATTCGCAAGATACGGTCTAATGCGAGCCCCTGTTATGGAAAACGGCAAAATTATCGGCGTGGTTAGTCCTGTTCAATTAGTGCTAGATGGGTTATGCGAATTATCAGGGGTTTGCTAATTAAGCCTTAAACGTTTTTGCTTGCTGAATTTTATGTTTAACTTAGCTACCTACCCATTTTTGGAGGACTATTATGTATCCACTGCATTTATTGATGGCACTAATGCTGACTGTTTTAAGTACCCATGCACTCGCTTATGGCAGTACCAGTAGCAGTAAAAAAGCTTGCAGTAAACCCACGTTAACGAATATCACTCCAGTGGCCTTAACTACGGTTGCACCACAATCTGAGTTTTCGTTCCAAACGTCATCATCCACCGTATCGAACAGTATTCAGGTGGTTGCTAATAAACTTCCTGTTGAAATCACGATTCGTGAAATAAATAAAGGTTATGTCGTGACAGGGAAACTACCCGCTACTATTAAAAAGAAGTACGTTAGAATCGATGTTAGCGCTATAACCACCAATCGTTGCAATGGCGTGGATGGTTGGTTGTTAAAAATGAAAGGACAGCCGGCAGCTGATTGATATAAAACCGTCTCTCAATGCAGTTTTTCCTGCTCACTAACGATTAAAAAACCTCGATTTTCTATCGTATCGTACGTTTGCATTGCCTTAATTAACACATCTGCTTTCACCCAAACCCAGTCGGCTTTATTAGGCGCCGTATCCAAAATTAAAAAAGAATCGCTTAGTTCGTGGTATGCACCAATGGGGGAAATATGCCCACCTTTAAGTTGCTTAAGAACCGCACGTTGATAGTTAACGACTAAGTAATCCTTGGCATTTTCTAAACTGGCGACCATTATTTGTTTTAAACTCTTTTGATCTGCATTATTGCTTACGACGTGCATGTCCACTTTCAACCGGTGTGCCTTAAATATCATTGCTAGTTGATGCAGTTGGATACCGTAGTCTTTAATTGGCTTACCTTCTTTTTCCCCAATGGGCTGACCTAAAATAACGGCTCTGGGTTTTGGGCTTAGGTCCAAAATATTATCTTGTGTATATCGTTTGTAATAAGGTGACCAACCCTCCCTTTTAGGCAAGTACGCTAAATCTTGCTGACTCAGTAACGCTAACCCTTTGGGTAACTCAACTGGTGACTGACGTAATCGTAATGCGTTTAAAACGATGGTGGCCGACGTTGGCCCACAAAAAAGTTTATTTGATTGGCTTTCGAAGTGGTTCGCTAATTTAAAAAAGTCAACGTTGTGCTTTGATGAAGAAAGTCGTTGAACCCCCTCGGGCGTAGTCCAAGAAATGACCTGCTGCTGGGAAGAAACGGTATGCGTTGCGCAGCCTGTGAGGGCGATAATCGTTATTATGAAAAAACTTCTAAACATAAGCATCTCTTAAGTTAACTGTTCAATGATTGATAACCCGTATAACACTACGGCTTATTTTCCACCTTAGCTTGACCAAAAAGCCTAGGGTCACTTGCTGCTTGAATGCGGTTAGACTTTTTATCCCACATCACAGCATGCATATTTCCATACCCCCGCTTTAAGCGCTTCAAGTGATGGCCTTTTTGTTTTAACGCTAAGACGGCATCATCGGTTAATGCATTGGGCTCGTATTGAATTTCATCGGGCAAGTATTGATGGTGGAAACGAGGCAGTGATACCCATGATGTGGGGCCATTCCCACTTTCAGCGTCTAATATAGCCAGTAGCACCATACTAATAATGCGACTGCCACCTGGGGTGCCGAGTATGCCCACAATATCATCCGTTTCTATAAACGTGGGGGACATACTGGATAACATTCGCTTTCCGGGCTGTATGGCATTTGCTGCGCCACCAACCAAGCCGTAAATATTGGGCACACCCGGTTTTTTAGAAAAGTCATCCATTTCATCATTCAGCAAAACACCGGTACCTGGCGGCACATAACAAGAACCAAATGGATAATTAACAGACAGCGTTGCAGCAACACGGTTACCCTCATTATCGATCACTGAGAAATGCGTGGTGTCACGAGCTTCTGTTGCATTCAAACCTGTTAAGCTCTCGCTGGCTGTTGCCTTGTCTAAGTGAAAGTCAGCCATCTTATTTATCGCGTAAGACTTCTGCATCATCATATTAATAGGCACTTCAACAAAGTCAGTATCACCCATGTATAAAGCTCTGTCTCGATAGGCTCTTCTCATCGCTTCAACAATAACGTGAGCACGCGTTGCCTCATTCATCGTTGACAAGTCATATTGCTCAAGAATATTTAACGCAATCGATAATACCAAACCACCCGACGACGGCAATACAGCACTGGTAATCTTCATACCGTTGTAGTTGATGACAACTGGCTTTCGCTCCTTAATCGTATAAGTTGCTAGGTCTTGCTCAGTCCAAATGCCGCCATTTTCTCTCACCCCATTAACCAGTTTTTTAGCTAGTTCGCCTCGGTAAAAGCCATCAAACCCATGTGCCGCTATCAACCTTAATGTATTCGCTAAATCGGCTTGTTTTATTACGCTACCGATCGCGGGTGCTTTCCCATCAATTAGAAAAATATCGCGGGCTGATTTGTTAGCTGCCAACACATTTTGCCTAACCGTCGCTGTGCGGTGATAATCCCCGTTGACCCTAAAACCTTGTTCAGCCAACGATATAGCAGGTTGCAAACTAGTTGATAAGGGCAACACACCATAATTTTCTGATAAGTGAACCAAGCCAGCTGGCACACCCGGAATACCCGCCGACAAGACGCCATTAACGGATGCGTTTCTAATCGGTGTACCGAACTCATCAAGAAACATATCTTTATGCGCGGCCTTAGGGGCAACCTCTCGCCCATCAATCATCACTTGCCGCTTTGTTTTTGCCTCATGTAATAACCAAAACCCACCGCCACCAAGCCCAGAACCCCTTGGTTCAACAACCGCCAAAGCAGCGCTAACGGCTATAGCCGCATCAAACGCGTTACCGCCTTTATTAAGAATAGTTAACCCAGCTTGCGTTGCCGCCGGGTGAGCACTGGCAATGGCATGGCCGTTTGGTTTTATGGTGTTGTTAGCACAACCAAAAAGTAGTGTGCAAATCAGCACAAGGGATAGGTGTCGTTGCATTATTTATTATCGTTCGATGACATTAAATTTGTATATTTCAACAAAAGTTCGTCCTTAGTTTCTACCTGATTAGGGTCTTTGGGAATACATTCAACGGGGCACACTTCAACACACTGCGGTGTATCAAAATGGCCGACACATTCTGTACATAAATGCGGGTGAATCTCGTAAATTTCCTCACCCATATAAATAGCATCGTTAGGGCATTCTGGTTCACACACATC
>LWDU01041403.1_pt1 | contig 31474 bp, 29 predicted proteins | sample 727161 | NCBI WGS metagenome assembly LWDU01 (sample SAMN04566230, study PRJNA314399) | hydrothermal vent metagenome | isolation source: deep sea hydrothermal plume seawater | place: Mexico: Gulf of California, Guaymas Basin | collected 2004-07-11
GGCTCATCTCCAGCGAGAAGACAACGGTCGGCAGCTCCTGCCTGATCCCGACGTGGGCGGCGATCCCCAGCACGAACGAGGTCTTTCCCATCGCCGGCCGGGCACCCACGACTATCAGGGCGTCGTCCTGGAGGCCCGAGAGGAGCTGGTCAAGGTCCTCGTAGCCGCACGGCGTCCCCGTGATCGAATCGCCCCGCTCAAAGAGCTCCTCCATGCGATCCAGACTCACGTTCAGGACGTCACGCATCTGGACCATCGTGTCCGTGACGCGCCCCTGCCCGATCTGGAATACGAGGTTCTCGGCCTCGTCCACCGCCTTGACCACGTCGTCCGGGTGGCCGTAGCCGATCTCGGCGATCTCGTTAGCCGCTCCGATGAGCCCTCGGAGGGTTGCGTGCTCCTGTGTGATCCGGGCGTACTTTCCGGCACTCGAGGTGGCCGGCGTGGATGCCTGGAGCTCCAGCAGGAGGCCTGGCCCACCGATCTGGTCGAGCAGCCCGGCCCGGGTGAGGGCCTCGGCCACCGTCACCGGATCGGCTGGTTCACCAGCGGAATAGAGCCCGCAGATCGCCTCGAACACGTGGGCATGGGAGGGCTTGTAGAAATGCTCGGCGACGACGACCTCGAGGGCGTCGGCGATGGCATCGCGGGAGAGCAGCATGGCCCCCAGCAGCGAGGCCTCGGCGTCCAGGTTGTGGGGAGGTACACGCCCGACCGGAGTATGTGCAGGCGGTCGACCACCACGACCGGGGGTCCGGAACGGCGCTCCGGGGGCCTGGTCCTCTCCCCTCGGGGGCTCTTCAGGCAGCGGGGCGTCGTCCGGAATCGGAAACTCCGGAAAGGCCATGTCGGCTGGTCCCGGGGTGTCCCCGGTCGGGTCCAGATCCCCATCGCGTGGTGACGCGCTCATATCGACAATCCATCCACGGTTCCGCCCACACAGAGAGCATGCACGTCTGGCCCTGTGGGATACCAGAGGGAAAACTCCGCCTGTTCATCCCCAACCCACGGCCTGCGGAGTGGATAACACGACCGGAACTGTGGAATGTCCACCTGCCGGTCCAAGGTCATGACCGGAGCCACCTGGGATTCAACCTCCAGGTGGCTCCGTGGAGTTCGGGCTCAGGCCTCGGCCTGCACCTCGACGGTCACCGGAACCGCTACCTCGGCGTGGAGCTCGATCGTGAACTCATGCGACCCGATGTCCTTGACCACCTCGCCGGTCACCTGCCTGCGATCCACGACGAGACCCACCTGGGAGGCGAGCACCTCGACGACCTCGACGACGCCGACCGACCCGAAGAGTCGGCCCTCGTCCGAGGCCTTGGCGGTCACATGGAGGACCACGCCGGCGATCTGGGCTGCAACCACCTCGGCATCGCTGCGATCGGCAGCGGCCTTCATGGCGCGCTTGCGTCGCATCACCTCGGCCTGGGCCGTCACGCCCTCGGCAGCCTGGATGGCCAGGCCCTTCGGGACCAGGAAGTTCCGGGCATAACCCCGGGTGACCTCGACTATGTCCCCGGTACGACCGAGCCCTTCGACGTCGGAACGAAGTAGGACCTTCATGACCCGGCCCCTTCCTCGACGACAGCGGCGGCCTCGGCCGACTCGACTGCGGTCAGGTCGGCCTGCACCTCGGCAGCCTCGACCTCCTCGGCCGAAGCCTCGTCACCGGAACCCGGCGGCGGAGCGGTCGGACGCGGCGGCGGACCATCAGCACGGGGGCCCCGGTCATCCGACCGACGCTCTCGACGCTGTGTCGTCACTCGGTTGGTATAGGGAAGCAGGGCCATCTCACGGGCGTTCTTGACCGCCCGTGCGACCTCTCGCTGCTGCTTCTCGCTGTTGCCCGTCACACGGCGGGGCTTCAGCTTGGCCCGCTCGGAAACGAACTTCCTGAGCAGGTCGGTGTCCTTGTAGTCGACGAACTCGATCTTGCCGATGGTCAGCGGGCTGATCTTCTTCTTGCCGCGGCGGTTGCTGTCCTTGTTGTTGCGGCGGGGAGGTGTACGACGTGCCATCAGAAGGGCTCCTCATCGGTCTGGGGTGTCTGGGCGGCCCTGCCACCCCCGCCGGTGGGTGCCGACGAGGTGGCGCCGTCGCCACGAAATTCGTTACGGGTCAGTTCAGCGGTTGCCCACTTGAGGCTCGGGGCCACGTCGTCGGCGACTATCTCCACCTTCGAGCGGCGTTCCCCGTCCTGGTTCTCCCAGGAGCGCTGGTCGAGCCGACCGTAGACGATGACCCGTGATCCCTTGGTGATCGACTCGGCCACGTTCTCGGCCAGGTTGCGCCAGCAGGTCACGTCGAAGAAGGAGACGATCTCCTCGTCGTTCTGTCCCTTGCGGTTCCACGCCAGGCCGAAGCTGGCCACCGCGGCACCACCGGGGGTGAACCGCAATTCGGGGTCGCGGGTCACGTTGCCCACGACTGTCACTGTGTTGTCGTATGCCATGTTGCTACTCCGTTCCTGAACCGGCCTCGGCCGGCGCCACCTCACCGAGGAGACCGCGCTTGGCGACCTCTGCATCGGGAAGGCGCATGATCTTGTGGCGGACCACCTCACTGCGGTCCGCGAGTCGGAGGATGCGATCGGTGGTGTCGAGGTTGCCCGCATCGGTGACCACCTCGAGGACGACGTAGACGCCCTCCCACTTGAGGTTGATCCGATAGGCGAAGCGCTTCCGGCCCCACGGTTCGGAGTCCAGCACGGTGGCCACGCGACCACCCTCGGACTCGATGTTGGTGGTGACCTTCGACAGGCTTGCCGCAATGGCGTCCTCGTCGAGGTCGCCGCCGAAGATGATCATGAGCTCATAGACCTGCATGGCAGGCACTCACCTCCTCTGGTCTCGGACATCGCCTCTGGCGTGCCCGGGGCCCCGGGGCGGGGCAGGGGTAACGGGTTGTCGTGTTCCGTACGGCTCCGGCGGACCGGGGCCTACGCAAGCAACCAGAGGCTACCGGCGTCCATTCCGAGGTCCGACATGCATCCACGACCACAGCATGACCATCGGGTGTGACAGTCGCACCGTGGGAGACGCCAACGGGACCCGGAACGGGCCCGGTGTGGCCCCGGGATCGCTCAAGCGGCTCCGTAGAGACCCAGGGCGTCGGCCGCCCCGTCGTCCAGCCTGTAGCACTCGGCCGCATCCGGGAACTCTCCGGACCTGACGTCTCCGGCGAACTCCGTGAGAGCCGCCACGCCGAGGTCGAAGAGGTCGGCGTAACGCCGGACGAACTTCGGCAGGACCCGCTGCTCCAGGCCCAGCACGTCATGGAACACCAGCACCTGGCCGTCGCAGTCCGGACCAGCTCCGATGCCTATCGTCGATACCTCCACGGCCTCGGTGACCATGGCTGCAACCGGAGCGGGCACGCCCTCCAGGACGATCGAGAAGCAGCCGGCGTGGGCCAGGGCCTTGGCGGCATCCACGAGGTCGAGGGCAGCCTCTGCATCGCGACCCTGGACCTTGTAGCCACCCATGGCGTGCATCGACTGGGGCGTCAGGCCAATGTGGCCCATCACCGGGATCTCGGCAGCCACCAGGGCCTCGATCATCGGAATGCGACGACGGCCGCCCTCCAACTTGACGGCCTGTGCACCGGCCCGGATCAGCATCGCGGCGTTGTTCACCGTGTCCGCTGTCGAGACGTGGTAGCTCATCCACGGCATGTCGGCGATCACGAGGGCAGACGGGTGGGTGCGGGCCACGGCTGCGGTGTGGTGGGCAATGTCCTCCACCGTCACCTGCAGGGTGTCGTCGTACCCGAGGACGACCATCGCCACCGAGTCCCCCACGAGGATCATGTCGGCACCGGCCCGATCGACCATCCGGGCACCCGGAGCGTCATAGGCGGTGAGCATCACCAGGGGGTCGCCTCCACGGGCCACCTTTCGGTCCCGAACGGCGGGAACCGTGCACTTCTTAGCCATTCCTGGCCTCCTTCTCCGTCCAGCGCACTGCGGCTGCCGGCGGTCCTGAAAACGGTAACAGAAGGCTGCCCGGCCGTGAAGGGGGAAGTGACACACTTCACCCCGCCCCCGGGAGGGTCGACTCAGCGGTACCCAAGCGAAGTCAACCGCACCAGGTGGTTCCACCCGCAGGCTGCACAGACCTCGACCACGTAGGCGTTCATGTCGGCCCTGCGGGCATCCAGCTTCGCCAACTCACCGGGTGTCGAGATGCAGCGGCCATGGGCCGGCAGCCGGGGGCCGAACACGTAGGTCACGTGGGCGATCTCGTGGTCCTCGCAGACCGGACAGGTCTCCGAGGTCGGGGTCCCGCACTCCACGGCGTTCCGCCATCTCCCGTCCGACGTCGCCCCTCTGCCAGCCGTTCAAGGTTGTCTGACGGGCCAGCCTGTAGTCCACGTCCGCCGGCCTACGGGCAGGCAGCAGGCCTTCACGGACCTGTCTCGCCTCGCTGGTTCGCCGACTTGCCACACCGCAACCATAGGCGACCCTCGGAAGCCGCCCCGAAGCGATCCCGCCGACCGGTCAGCCGGAAGCCCTTGTGGACCACCAGCCCTGCAACCGTTCAGCCACGTCGCCCGACTCCATCCGCCCCTCGCCGAGGCGAAGCTCGGCCAGCCAGGCCAACGCCTCACCGACCTCCGGACCGGCCTTCAGGCCCAGTAGGGCCATCACCTCGTCACCGCCCAGAGCCGGCCCCAGGTCGTCCAGCTCACCTGCGCCACGGAGCCGACCCAGTGCCACGGGAAGGTCGCCGACGAGGATCCCGACGGAACCGGCGAAGTCCACCACCTGGTCCAGGATCGGCCCACTGGACGCGACCAGGCGTCGAACCGATTCATCCGACCAGGGTCCCCCGGCGGCCCCACCCATCCGAATCCGATCGGCCCCGTCCACCAGCCCGGTGATCCTGACGGCATCGGCTCCGGAGAGACGCAGGGCCACGGTGCTCTCAGCCAGCCCGGCCGTCGACCAGGCAATGACGGCCAGCCGCAGTACCGGGTCGGCAGCGGTGGTCGCCAGGCGCGCCAGGGCAGTCGACCTGGAATCACCATCCAGGCGGGCCAGTTCCGGAAGCACCCGCCACGCCAGGTCGACATCCTCCAGGAAGCTGAACCCAGGGGTCGGATCCGCAACCTCCAGGAGCCGGAACAACTCTCCACGGATCCGTTCCCCGGAGACGATCCCGATCCGATCGGCCAGGGACCGCGCCGCCTCGACCAGGCCATCCACCGGGACGAGGTCATAACGCGCGTGGAAGCGGGCGGCCCGGAGCATCCGGAGCGGGTCATCGCCGAACGACTCCTCCGGGGAGAGCGGGGTGCGGAGGATCCCGGCAGCCAGGTCGGCCCGGCCGTCAAACGGATCGTGCAGCTGCCCATCGACCACGTCCACGGCCATGGCGTTCACCGTGAAGTCCCGTCGACCCAGGTCCTCATGGAGGTCCGTGGAGAACCTCACCACGGGCTTCCGGGAGTCGCCCACGTAGGACTCGGCCCTGTGGGTCGTGATCTCCATGATGAGGTCGCCGATCCTGATGCCAACGGTTCCGAACCGCTCGCCCTGGAGCCAGACGGCGTCGGCGACGTCCTCCACGATTTCCCGGACCAGGTCCGGCGTGGCATCGGTGGTCAGGTCGTGATCGTTGGTGCTGACCAGGCCCATCAGCCGATCCCGAACCAGGCCACCGACCAGGTACAGGCGGTGGCCGGCAGCGGTGAACCGCTCGGAGACCGGGGCGACCGCCTCGCGCAGGTCGTCGAAGCCCCCCTCCCGGATGGGCTCCCTCGACCCGCTCACGACGCCAGCCCGTGCCGTGCGACCTGTGCGTCCACGACATCGCGACCCGGGCCCTCACCCGTGGTCGCCTCCGGCGAGTACCGGACCCCCAGAGCCGCCGCCACGAAGGCCCCCGCCGAGTCGGCCAGCGCCCCGAGGTCGTATCCACCCTCCAGGAAGGCGATCAGGCGTCCCTTGGGAACCAGCCCGGCGAGTCGGCCCATCAGGTCGGCGTAGTCCCCCGCCGACAACCCGAGGTCGGTCAACGGGTCGGCCCGATGGGCATCGAAGCCGGCCGAGACCAGGATCCAGTCCGGAGCGAACCTCTCCACGGCGGGGGCCACCAGGGCGTCCATGGCGTACCTGTAGGTATCGCCCGCAGCGCCGGCAGGAAGGGGCACGTTGATCGTCGTGCCCGTGCCGTCTCCGATCCCGATCTCATCGGCGGCGCCGGTACCCGGATACAGGGGCCACTGGTGGCAGGACACGAACAGGACCCGCCCATCGGCCACGAACGCCTCCTGGGTGCCGTTGCCGTGGTGCGCGTCGATGTCGACTATCGCCACCCGTTCACCGGCATCGGCCAGCGCCGCGGCTGCAACCGCCACGTTGTTCAGGAGGCAGAAGCCCATGGTCCGGGTGGGTGTCGCATGGTGTCCGGGTGGGCGCACGGCGCAGAACGCCACGTCGGCGTCACCGTTGCGGAGCCCATCTATGGCTACGAGACCGGCACCGGCCGCAAGCCGGGCCGCCAGCCACGAACCCGGACCCATCACCGTGTCCGGATCCAACCGTCCACCACCGGCCGAATCAAGGTCGACGAGGGACTCCACGTGGCCGGCCGGGTGGACCCTGAAGAGATCCACGTCGGCGACCGGCGAGGGAGCCCTGCGAACCAGGGCGTCGTCCAGGCCCGCTGCGGCGATGCCGTCGAGCACCGCTGTCAGGCGGGCCGGCCGTTCGGGATGGCTACGACCCGCAACATGGTCCAGGAACCGTTCATCGGTCACCAGCAGGACGGACACCCGGCGAGCGTATCCCCCTCGTCCCGACGGCTCCGGGCCCCTGCACCCACCGCCACCGGGCGGACGGCGGCCCGTGACGCCCGGCAGCAGCGCCGTACCCTGTTCGACATCAACCTCAGGCCGCCAACCCAGTCAGCCCGTAGGGGGCCACTGGCGCTCCGGCGCGCACCGGCCCCCGGACCCGGAATCCACCGGGTGGAGTACCGCCGCATCGGCAGCGGCACCACCGTGCGCATCAGCCCCTGGCGTGGGGACGTTTCCACCGCCCAGGTGGTGACGGTCGGCGGCCCGGCCCCGGACGAGGCGATGGTCCTGGACCTGCTACAACTCCTCGGCCGCCGCGGTGTGACCACCGTCCTGACGGCAGCCATCTCCCCCGAGGACCAGTGCCCCTTCAGTGCCGCCGGCTTCACGGCCCTGGAGCACCTTGCCCTGATGCACCGGTCCCTCCATCCGGGAGACCCGGCCCCGCCCAGCCGGTCGTCACATCGTCTCCGCCGGATCGGCCGTCCACGACTCGCCGACGCCCTCGACGCGGATGCCGAGGCCTTCTCCTCCTTCACACCGTTCTGGCTCTTCGACGGTGCCGCCTACACCGAGGCCTGCGAGGCGACCGACCTGAGCCGACAGCGGTGCGTCCGCTCCGACGGACGGATCACGGCCTACGCCATCACCGGACGCACCTCGACCAACGGGTTCGTGCAGCGCCTGGCGGTTCGACCCGATCACGAAGGCATGGGCCTCGGATCGGCCCTGCTGGTGGACGCTCTCTCCTGGCTGGCCCTCGGTGGCGCCAGGGACGCCTGGGTGAACACCCAACCCGACAACGACCGGGCCCGCGCCCTCTACCTACGGCACGGCTTCGAGGAGAAGGCCGGGGGCCTCACCGTGCTCCGGCACGTATCGGCCCGATGAGGCGGCGGATCCTCGTCACCATCCTGGTGGCCGTCGGCCTGCTTGCTGTCGCGGTACCCGTACTGGCCGATCCCGGATCGGCCACCGTCTCCCTGGTCGCCCAGTCCCCCTGGATCGCAGACGACGGCGACCTGGCCCTCGAGTTGAGGATCACCGGTGGCACCACCGAGACGAAGCTCCGACTCCAACTGCACCGGACCGTCGACCGCCGAGGACTCCTGGCCCTCCGCGACGGCATCCTGGGCGATCCGCTGGGAGGACCGGTGGACATGGCCGTCGCCGACGTCCTGAACTCGGCCGGCGTCGCATCACTGGTGCTCCAGGTGGGCACCGAGGGTCGCCTCGGTTCGCGACCCGGCGGCGTCTATCCGCTCACCGTGACGCTCCTGGACGCCGACGGCTCGGCCCTGGACAGCCTGATCACACCGCTGGTCCACCTGCCCGTGGTCCCGGAGGGCGAGGCGGCGTCACATCGGCCCCTGCTGGTCGGAATCACCCTCACAGTGGACGGACCGCCACCGCTGCGGCCCGATGGTCGCCTCCGACCGGACCGGGCCACGCTGCGCCAGATGGAGGCGGTGGTCCGTGCGGCCCAGAGGCATCCCGATATCCCGATGGACGTCAGGCTTCCGCCCGCCACTGTGCTGAGCCTGGCCCGGTCCGACGAGTTGGACCATGTCCGCCTCCTCGCCGACCTGGTCCGGATGGACAGCGACCACTTCAGTATCCAGTCCTCGCCCTTCGTGACCGCCGACCCGGAGGCATGGCGGCGGGCCGGGCGTTCCGACGTCCACCGTGACCTCCTGGACCACGGCGACCGGGTGCTCATCGACCAGCTGGGCGTGGTTCCGGACCGTTCCATAGCCGTCCTTCCGGCCACTGCGGTTCCTGCCACGCTCGACCTGCTGGGACAACTGGGCGCTGAGCGGTTCATCGTGTCGGCCGACCACCTGGAGCCCAGGCCGTCGGCGGCGTCCGCCGAGAGCACCCTCCCCGCCCGACTGCTGGCCGACGACGGCACCGCCTATCCGGCGCTGGTAGCCGATCCCGACCTGGCCAGACACCTCTCGGACCCGCAGGGCGCGGTCTCTGCGGCCCAGTACCTGCTGGCCGACATGGCGCTGCTGGCATGGTCGGATCCGACCGTGACGAGGATGGCCGTCCTGACCGCTCCCGCCGACCTTCCCATCGACGCCCTCACCCTCGACCTGGTGCTGGGGGCCCTGGAGAAGGCCCCGTTCCTGAGGGTCAGACCGCTCCCGGACCTCTTCGACGCCGCCCTGGCAGCCGATACGGCCGCCGCCGTCACCTACGACCTCTGGCCGGATGCCATCACGTCGATGTCCCGCAGGTCAACTGACCGGAGCCTCGCGGAGAAGACGGTTGCCGCCTACACGGCCATACTCGGCGGCCCGCATCCTGACGCCGCCGCGCTCAACGACCTCCTCGAGGTGACGGCTGCCGCCGAGCTGGATATCGACACCATGAACACGTACCTGACGACGGTCTACGCCTCCGTCAGCGAGGTGATGGATGCCTTCACGACCCCACCGGACCAGAGCGTCCGACTCACCGGGCGTTCAGCTGACATCCCCTTCAGCGTGCACAACGGCCTGACCACCGATGCACGGGTCGTCCTCGTGCTACAGAGCGACGGACGCCTCGAATTCCCCGAGGGAGCGGTCCAGGCCGTCGTGCTGGTGCCCGGCAACAACCGGATCGCAATACCGGTACAGGCCCGTACCTCCGGTGACGCCCGACTCCGGGTGACCGTCCGCTCCCCCGACGACGCCCGGCTCCTCCAGCTCCGCTCGGCCCACCTCATAGTCCGGACCACGAGCCTCTCAGGTGTCGGAGTACTCCTCTTCGTCGGTGCGATCGCCGTGCTCGCAATCTGGTGGGTCCGCTCTTCTCGGGTACGCTCCGGCCGACCTGAGGAGTCCACATGACCGTTCGAATCGTCACCGACAGCGCCAGCGACCTGGGCCTCGACGAGGCCACGAGTCTGGGCATCGACGTGGTGCCACTCAGCATCCGGTTCGGGAACGACGTGTTCCTGGACCGGGAGGAACTCAGCATCGACGAGTTCTACCGCCGGATGGCTGAGAGCGACGACCTGCCCCAGACAGCGGCACCAGCGCCGGGGGCCTTCCAGGAGGTCTTCCGGCGCCGACTGGCCGAGGGAGCGGACTCCATCGTCTGCATATGCCTGTCCAGCGGGGTGTCGGCCACCATGGAATCGGCCGAGCTGGCCGCCCGCGAGACCGATGGCGAGGTCCGAATCGTCGACAGTCGATCGGTCACGGCTGGTCTCGGCGTGATGGTCCTCGCCGCTGCGGAGGCAGCCGCCGCCGGAGCAGGGGCCCATGAGATCGTCGGCCTGGTGGAGGCCATGCGGGAGAGGACCCACGTCTACGGCGCCATCGAAACCCTGGAGAACCTCAGGAAGGGTGGTCGAATCGGGAATGCACAGGCCCTGCTGGGGAGCCTCCTGTCGATCAAGCCGCTGATTGACATCAGCAGCGGCGTGGTGGAGGAAGCCGGTCGGCAGCGGACCCGCAGGAAGTCCCTGGCCTGGTTGCGGGACAAGGTGGCCGAGCACGCCGACGAGATCGAGACTCTGTCGGTCATGCACGCCCAGGCCGACGACATCGGGGACCTCACCGAGATGCTGGCGCCGATCGTGGACCCTTCAGCCACCCGGGTGGGCGTGATCGGGCCAGTGGTCGCCAGCCATGGCGGGCCGGGCGTGATCGGACTCTGCTTCACCCTCCGCTCCTGATTCGACCACCGCCGCGGAGGAGACCCTCCGGCATCGCCGTCGATAGGATCCGCTGCATGAGCACCCCGGCGGCACCTCCCTCCGGCACCCCATCGCCGGAGGAGGGTCCTGAGGGGCGGAACGACTGGGCAACGGCGTCGATCGACAGGATCGTGGACGTCGTCGAGCGCCTCCGGTCGGTCACCACGCAACCGGCGATCACGGGCATCCGTGCCGTCGTCCACGGTGTGTTCGTGGCGTTCTGCCTGGTCGCCGCGCTGGTCCTCGGAAGCATCGGCGTCTTCCGGCTCCTGGACGTCGTGATCCCGGGCGAGAGCTGGTCCGCCCACCTCGTCCTGGGCGCCACCCTCTTCACCCTGGGCGCCTGGTTCTGGTCCCGTCGAACACCTCGTTCACGACCCTGACCCGTGAAATCTCGTCGATCGCCCGAGGAGTGCGAATGACCCACCACGAAGTCGTCATAATCGGATCCGGACCTGCCGGCCTGACCGCGGCGATCTACTCGGCCCGTGCCAACCTGGCGCCGCTGGTGATCGAGGGCGAACCTTCTTCGAACAGCGACCAGCCGGGCGGCCAGCTCATGCTGACCACCGACGTCGAGAACTACCCCGGCTTTCCCGACGGGGTGATGGGGCCCCAGCTAATGGCCGACATGCGGTCCCAGGCGACCCGGTTCGGCGCCGAATTGGTGACCCTGAAGGTCTCGAAGGTGGACTTCTCCGCCAGGCCGTTCGCAATCTGGATCGGCGACCCGGACGCCCACGTACCCGCGTACACCGCGGATTCAGTCATCGTGTCGACGGGTGCACGGTCCGTGATGCTCGGCCTCGAGGCCGAGCAGCGCCTCATCGGCCACGGTCTCTCCACATGCGCCACCTGTGACGGCTTCTTCTTCCGGGATCAGGAGATCGCAGTGGTGGGCGGCGGTGACTCCGCCCTGGAGGAGGCGGGATTCCTCACGAAGTTCGCCTCCAAGGTGACGCTCGTGCATCGACGGGATGCCCTCAGGGCATCCAAGATCATGCAGCAGCGGGCCTTTGACAATCCCAGGATCGAGTTCGCCTGGAACACGGCGGTGGTGGACGTGGTCGGTGACACGAAGGTGGAGGCACTGGCGCTGCGCGACACGATCACCGGCGAGGAGCGGAACCTTCCTGTGACCGGGGTCTTCATCGCCATCGGCCACAGGCCCAACACCGACCTGTTCGTCGGCCAGCTGGACATGGACGATGCCGGATACCTGATAACCGGGTCCGACCGGTCCACGACGAACATCGAAGGCGTCTTCGCCTGTGGCGACGTCCAGGACCACACCTACCGGCAGGCCGTCACCGCAGCCGGCTCCGGTTGCATGGCGGCAATCGACGCCGAGAGGTGGCTGGAGAGCCGCTGCGACTGACTGCCGGGGCACGAACGTCGGCGCGTGCCGCATTCAGGCCCACGAGCGGATAGAAAAGGGCCTACTGCAGTCAACTCGAGAAACGAGAACCCCCATGGCCGGTGCCATTGTGAACCTTTCCGAGGCCACCTTCGACGAGGAGGTCGGCGCATCGTCGGAGCCGGTCCTCGTGGACTTCTGGGCCGAATGGTGTGGTCCGTGCAAGATGATCGCACCGATCCTCGAGGAAATTGCCGCTGAGCAGGCTGGGTCCATCCGGATCGCCAAGGTCAACGTGGACGAGGCACCCGACCTGGCACGGCGATTCGAGGTCATGAGCATCCCCACCCTGATCCTGTTCGACAACGGTGTTCCCGCCAAGCGGATGGTGGGTGCAAAGGGCAAGCCCCAACTCCTCGAGGAACTGGCCGAGTACCTCTAGACGACCCCAGCGGGGCAACCTCGACGCACGACGGCCCGCGGCATGTCAGAGCCGATCCGACCCGGCGACCAGGGGGCTCCCGTCAGGGACCTCCACCGTCGTCTCCTGGCCGTCGGCCATCCGGTGGATGCCCTTGAAGTCTCCGGCGACCACTTCGGGCCGGATACGACCAGGGCGCTGCTGGCATTTCAAGCCGAACGGGGCCTGGATGAGCACGGCACGGTGGATGAGACCACCCAGGCCGCCCTCGTGGAGGCAGGGGTCCGCCTGGGGGACCGCCACCTCTACCTGCACGCTCCAATGTTTCGGGGCGACGACGTAGCCGACCTCCAACTCCGCCTCGGCAGTCTCGGGTTCGACGCAGGTCGGATCGACGGGATCTTCGGCCCGGACACCGCCGGCGCACTCCGCGACTTCCAGCGGAACACCGGCCTGGCCGTCGACGGAATAGCCGGAACCGAGACTGTCCAGGCATTCCTCCAACTCCTGGGCAGGTCGGCCGGGCGAACCCCGGTCGCGCAGGTGCGTGAGTTGGACCGCCTCCGCCAGGGCAACCCCGACCTCCGGGGCCAGCGTCTGGCCATTGGCCAGTTCGGGAGTTCGGGCGCCCTGATAGCCGCGCTCGCCAGGATCCTGCGGGCCCGCGGAGCACACGTACTCGTCCTGGACAATCCGGATGAGGCGGCACAGGCGACCACGGCCAACGACTTCGATGCCGTCATGTACCTCGGTTTGAAAATTGAGAATAGTTCCCATTCACAGGCAAACTACTTTGCTACCCTCGGATTCCAGAGCGAAGGTGGCTACAGGCTCGCCCACCACTGTGCGACCGGCCTTGACCATGCCCTACGAAGCTCCGACGTTCCCCCGACGGAGGCTGCCGGAAGGCAGGTGCCGGTCCTAAGGCGGACACGAATGCCTGCAGTCCTCTGCACCCTCGCACCGCCATCGGCCGTCGTCCTGGCAACTGCCGAGATCGCCGACGCCCTCTCCACGGCCATCACCCGTTGGGTGGCGAACCCCGCCGCCGACCCGGACCAGGCAGCGACCGTCGAAGCCTGAGGCACAGGATGGTTGGGGTGGCCATCACCACAGATGCGGTTCAGCCACCCAGGAGCCCGAAGAGACGCTGCAGGTCGTCCTGGTCGGCGAACTCGACCACGATTCGACCCTTCCTGCCCCGGGAGTGAACCCGAACCGTCGTGTCGAACCGGTCGCTCAGGATCTGTTCAACCTCAAGGAATGCCGCATCCTGGGGTTTCACCACCGGGTCATCGACCCGATCGGGGTCAGGAACCGAAACGTCGCCCAGGGTCCGGACCATTTCCTCTGTCTGGCGCACCGACATTCCCTCGTCGACCACCCGCATGGCCAGTTGCTCCAGGAGTTGTCGGTCTCCCAGGCCAGCCAATGCCCGAGCGTGGCCCGCGCTCAGGCGACCGTCCATGATCATCTGCTGGACATCATCGGGTAGGTGGAGGAGCCGGAGGCTGTTGGCTACCGCCGGTCGACTACGGCTCACCCTCATCGCCACCTGATGCTGGGTGAGTCCGAACTCGTCCATGAGACGATGGAATGCAGCCGCCTCGTCAATGGGGTTCAGGTCGTCACGATGCAGGTTCTCGATGATCGCCTGTTCCAGCGAATCACGGTCCGCCGTCGCCCTCACGACAGCCGGAACCCTCGTCAGCCCCGCCCGTCGGGCAGCACGCCAACGTCGTTCCCCGGCCACGATCTCATAGCCGCCATCGACCTTCCGGAGCAGGAGCGGCTGGAGTACCCCCACTTCCTGGATGGAGGCCGTCAGCTCGGCCATGCTCTCGTCATCGAAGACCCGCCGTGGCTGGTAGCGGTTGGGTTCGATGTCCGCAACCGACACCGACTCGAAGCTACTATCGGGGGTCGGCACCGTGGCCGCCGTGGACACTCCATCGTGCGTCAGACCACTCTCATCGTCGTCAGCCCCCGCCGTAGGTATGAGGGCCGACAGGCCCTTGCCAAGACCACTCTTCTTCATCCCAGAACCTCCTTGGCAAGCTGCCGGTAGGCGATCGCTCCCCGACATGTTGGATCGAACAACGTGATCGGCTGTCCGAAGGATGGCGCTTCCGAGAGTCTCACCGACCTCGGTATCACCTGTCTGCAGACCTTGTCGCCGAAGAAGGTCCGCACCTCCTCCGCCACCTGTGCTGACAGGTTCGTCCTGGCGTCGTACATGACCAGGGCAATGGTCGAGACCTCTAGATCCGGGTTCAGGTTTTCCTTGACGAGCTCAACGTTGCCAACCAGTTGGCCAAGCCCTTCCAACGCGTAGTACTCGCACTGGATGGGAACGAGAACCTCACCGGCTGCAACCAGAGCGTTGATGGTAAGAAGCCCGAGCGCCGGCGGACAGTCGATCAGGATGATGTCGTAGTCGTCGGCCACCGTCTCCAGGGCACGGTCCAGCCGGTGTTCGCGGCTGAACGCCGTCACCAACTCGATCTCGGCGCCCGCCAGGGCAAGGCTCGACGGAACCACCTCAAGGTTCGGCACCTCGGTGGCACAGACAACCTCGGTGACCGTCGTCTGCTGGAGCATCACCTCGTAAACCGAGGACTGGAGGCCCCTGCTGGAGATTCCCAACCCGGTCGTGGCATTGGCCTGCGGGTCCAGGTCCACGATTAGAACCCGTTTATCGGATTCGGCCATCGCCGCACCCAGATTGATCGTGGTGGTCGTCTTTCCGACACCACCCTTCTGGTTCGCAACGGCGATGACACGGGCACGACGGTTCTGGCTCAACATTCCGAGCATCATGCTCGTGACTGAAGGCAAATGCAAGGATCCTCCGGTCAACGACAAGGCTGTACTCCTGCGAACTCCGATCACGACGGTCGAACGAGAATCTGCATGTTCCACGTGGAACACAACCGGAGCCGAACAATGGTGCAGGCCCCGATGTTCCACGTGGAACATGTCGGGACTCATGCCGTCTCGGTTCAGAACAGCGGGCCAGCCAACTGCCGCTTGAAACGGCGCGGAAAACGCGACGGACAGGTACCCGTGGAACGCATCGCCCTGTACCCAGCTCCACCATGGCGCCATCCTCCAAGGTCGACCATGCCGAGTTGGTCCAGGGCCTCCGGATCCCAACGATTCCACGACCCTCCATCACCACCCGGCGGCTCGCTGACCACCAGAACGCCATCCAAAGCCAGGAGGGGAGCCGCACACTCGGCGGTCGGCCCCGGTGCTGCGAAGGACCGGGCGGTCACAAGACCTGCTCTACCACGGAGATCGCCACGTGCAACCGAGACGGCGTCCATGGCGTGGACCTCGACCCGATCGGCAATGCCCAGCTCGCGAACCGCCCACCGGAGGAACGTGCACCGCCGATCACCGCGATCCACCAGGACCCACCGGTTCGACGTCAGGGTGGCCAGGACCAGCCCGGGTACGCCTCCACCGGTTCCAAGGTCGACTGCGATCGTCTCGGCATCCAGGTCCACCGGCATGCCGGAAGCGACATCAGGGCCAGGCGCCACCCCAGGGTCTCCCAGCCCCCCAAAACGGAGGAAGCCCGCGCTGTGCGCGGGCCCCTCGGCAGCCGCCAGGGGGGTCAGAAACCCCTCGGCGACCGCAGCGTCGAGGATCTCCTCGACGGGTGTGGTCACCCGGTGGTCTCGACCATGATGATCACCTGTCGATCCGTGCCACTTCCCTCTGAGATGGTCTCCACGCCGTCGATCTCCCCGATCGTGTCGTGGATCACCTTGCGATCCGCTGCCGCCATCGGTTCCATGGTCCGCGACCGCCCATCATCGAGCACCGCCTCCGCCTGGGACCTGGCGAAATCTGCCAGGAAGGACCGACGTCGCTCCCGGTAACCACCGATGTCGACGACCAGCGAACCCTCAGCCTGACCATCTGAACTCCGCTGGACCAGGGTCCGGGAAAGCTCCGTGATGGCCCGGACGGTTTCCCCGCGATTGCCAATGGCAAGCCCGAGGTTGAGGCCGTGGGCCTCAACCGTCAGACGGTCCTCTTCGATCGTGCTCTCCACACGGGCATCAAGGCCCATCGCGTCGAGCAGACCCTGAACGAATCCTTCGGTGATTCCAGCCTGCGTCTGCAGATCCATTGTCTCGGCCTCAGCCCTCTCCCGATCGCTTCCACGATCGTTGCCATTCGTCGACCTCGCCGACGATTCCCTTGACGCCGACTGGCGTCCATTCTCCCGGCGCCTGTCCGGCCTTCCATTTCCCTGGCCATCGTCACCATCTCGCCCGGCCGACGTAGCCACCTGTTCCTCCTGGCGAGCCGGCTGACGATCATTGCCGCGGCGGCGCCTGTTTCCATCTCCCTTGCCAGCCTCGCTTGATGAACCCTGGCGCGAGTCACGGGATCCGCGACCACCCTGCTGGTCCTGGCGTCCGCCTGACGAATGCCCCCTGCCGCCCTTTCGGTCATTCCGGCGGTTGCGATCGCGCCGCTCGACCTTCGGTCGGGGACTGGTCGGCCTCACCCGGGCACGCAGGCGTGCCTCGGACTTCTTCAGGCCGAACATCGAACGCGTCGGTTCTGATAGAACCTCCACCTCCAGCTCGTCTTCGGCTACGCCGAGCCGATCAAGTGCCCGTTCCTTGGCTTCATCGAGTGAGACACCTGTGGTCTCTATCCACTCCATCCTCACTTCCTCCTTTTTTTCTTGGCGCCATGCGCTCCGGCAGTACCCGAGGGAGTGGTTCGTCCCCCACCTGCACGAGCTCCTGGCGGTCGTTTGTCGATCTTCGTTGGCTCGCCGGCAGCCTTCCCACGTGACCTCCGGCCGGCCTTCTTCTTCTTCGCATCAGGCTTCGGCCCTTTTGGCTTCCGGCCGAACCCTGGGCTCCCAGCAGAACCATCCTCAGCGGATGGGTTGTCTTTCAAGTTTTGGGAATCATTCCTACTAGCGCCAGCCATGGTCCTACCCTTGCGGGCGGCTGATGACGAGGGGCTCGCCTTCGGCGGCTTCACAGCGGACTTCGACGCCTTGCCGGACGCCTTGCCTCCCGCAGACCCCTTTTCGCTGTTGGTGGACTTCTCAGGTAGGACGACGACCAGTTCCGAATCACCGCCGGGCCCGTACAGGGTCCTGGTGATGTAGGCCTGCTGGGCGATCCGATAGAGGTTCGAGACAGGTTGAACGAGATGACCGGCAGGAAGAAGGGCATCACCTTCATCAGCATCTGCTGCTGCGGGTTCACCGTGGCGTCCGGGTTCCGTCCACGTATCTGGCGCTGCTGGATCCAGGCGCTGGCGAACACCACCAGGATCAGGATCAGGTAGGGAAAGGCCGCCAGGATGCCCTGTGAGAGCGCCGCTCCCGCCGACCGGGAGAGGTCGAAGCCGAGGAACAGCATCTCGTTCTCAGCCGTCAGGTCGGCGAACAGCTCCGAGCCGGGATCCACGTATGCGGGATAGAACGCCTGCTGGTTAGCAGGCACCCCGGAAAGGCTCTCGGCGGCACCCAGGCGTCCGGCTACCCATCCGATGTCAGCCCCGACGTCGGAGAGCCGTCTCGTCATGCCACGGAGCACCTGGTACAGCACCATGAACACCGGGGCCTGGACGAACAGGGGAAGGCAGCCACCCATGGGGTTGATGCCGTTGGCCTGGTAGAAGGCCATCATCTCCTTGTTCATCGCATCCCGGTCGCCCTTGTACCGGGTCTGGATCTTCTTCATCTCCGGCTGGAGGTGCTGCATCTTGATCATCGACCGCGTTCCCCTGAGGGTCAGCGGGGTGACGACGACCATCACCACGAGCTGGGTACCAGCCCGTAGAACCAGGCCAGGACGGCAGCGATCACATCGAACATCAGGCGTCACCTCGCTGGGAGAAGGGGGAACCACCGGGCACCGGGTCCCAGCCATGGCCACCCCACGGGTGGCATCTACCCAACCGTCGCAGCACCAACCAGGAGCCACGAACGGCCCCGTGTCGGTCCAATGCATCCAGGGCGTACCCGGAACAGGTGGGAACGAATCGGCACGGGCTTGGACGCCCGTCCACCAGAATCTGGTAGCGGCGCACCAGTCCCAGCAGGATGCGGGCGAATATGCCCAGTTCAACACGTGTTTTCATAGATTCATCAGTTCCTGGAAAGTTCATCTATCGCATCCGCCAGGTACTGCCCGAGCTCGTCGAATGACGAGTCCGAGGCTCCTGGACGGACCCGGACCAGGTAGTCGCCGGCGGGAAGGGCAGGGGCAGAACGGTCAATGTCGACGAGGATCGCCCTGAGCCGACGCCGCAGACGGTTCCGGACCACCGCCGAACCAACCGGCCGGGGGATCGCATAGGCGACACGCACTCCGGCATCGGCCGAACCTGCGGCCCGGAAGCCGACCCGCAGCGGTCCGCGCCTAACGGAACGTCCGTCACGACGTAGCGCATGGAAGTCGTCTCGACAGTCGGGCTCGACCCTTCCTTCGCCTGGCACTGATTATCGCGCGACCCGCCCGGGTGCGCATGCGCTTCCGGAAGCCGTGCTTGCGTGCTCGACGTCGGGTGTTGGGCTGATACGTACGCTTCATGAATCGTCTCCTACCGGCACAGTGGGCGTCATCAGGAAGGGGAGCACCCGGGTGCCTTCGATTTTCGTTCGTCGCGGACCTGATACGTCCGCACGTCGACCCGTTGGACGACGGTACCGACCTTGAGGTCAGTCGGATCGAACCACCCTGGAATGGGCGATCCGGAATCCGGACCTCAGGCTACGGGGCACTCCGGGCACGCGCCAACCAGGAATCCTCGAGATCCGTTGCACCGGTCCACGGCGACATGATCCCTCTCAGCAAGGGGATCACAGTTATCCACAATATCCACAGGGTAGATCGGGTCGCCGTGCCCTCCTGGAGCTACGAGAGGTCCCAGCGGGCCGCTTCCACCGTGATCGCGCCGATCGCGCGAACATCTGTCTGAACAGGCGCGACGTGGCATTCGAATCGGCCCGGCGCACGGTCATCCACAGGCTGCTACGTTGCCCCGCCCACACAGAGGGCGGAGTGGTCGTGAGATCGCCGTTTTCCGCCTTCAGAGATTTTCCACAGAAAATTCCACTTATGTGGACAACCTGAACGGAGCCTGACGATGACGGACGCGACAGTGTTATGGGAGGCATGTGCTGCCGCCATCCAGGCTCAGGTGTCAGACGTCGTCTGGCAGATGACGTTCAACAGCGCCCAGCCGGTGACCGCTGACGTCGAAACCCTGACCATTTCAGTACCCAGCAACATCCTGCGGGACCGGATCGAGGGTCGTTACCGCGCAATGGTCGACGAAGCGGTGGCCAAGATAAGCGACGACCAGTTGAGCCTGCAGATCGTGATCCGTGAAGAGGTGGACAACGCTCCTCCCCTCAGGATCACGGTTCCAACACCAACCAGCGAACCACAGGTCATTTCTCCGGTCCTGACCGCACCAGCTCCCGCCCCGGTGACCTCCATCCACCCGACGACGAGTACATCCGCCGAGGGTCCATCCATAGGAAGGCTCACGTTCGAGGACTTCGTCATCGGTTCGTCCAATCGGTTCGCTCACGCCGCCGCCCAGGCGGTCGCAGAAACCCCGGGTCGCTCCTACAACCCGTTGTTCATCTACGGCGACGCCGGCCTGGGCAAGACCCACCTGCTCCAGGCGGTCGGCAACTACGTGACCGCCCACTATCCGACCTACCGGGTGCAGTACGTATCCAGCGAGACGTTCATGAGCCGCTTCGTCGAGGCCATCCGCAACAAGCAGCTTCAGGAGTTCAAGGACAGGTACAGGAAGAACGACGTCCTCCTGGTCGATGACATCCAGTTCATGGAGGGGAAGGAAGGCCTGCAGGAGGAATTCTTCCATACGTTCAACTCGATCCAGCAGGAAGGTGGCCAGATCGTCATGTCAAGCGATCGGTCACCTGATTCGATCTCCACGCTGGAGGATCGTCTGCGTAGTCGATTCAAGATGGGCCTGGTCACCCACATCCAGCCTCCAGACGTGGAGACCCGCCTGGCGATCCTCCGCAAGAAGGCCGAGCAGACACCGAGCGGCATCCAGGTACCGGACGACGTGCTGCTCTTCATAGCCGAGAGCATCACCAACAACATCAGGGAACTGGAGGGTGCCCTCACCAGGGTCACTGCCTACTCGAGCCTCAACCATGAGCCGTGTACCAGGGCACTGGCCGTAAGCATCCTGAGCGACCTGATCTCCAGCACGTCGCCGCTGATCATCACACCGGAACTGATCCTGTCCAAGACGACCGACCTCTACGGCTTCTCCCGTGAGGAACTCATAGGTCCAAACCGTCGGCGGCCGCTGGTCACAGCCCGACAGGTGTCCATGTACGTGTTCCGCGAGTTGACCGACCTGAGCTATCCATCCCTCGGACGGCTGTTCGGCGGCAGGGACCACACGACGGTCATCCACGCAGTAGATAAGATCGGCAAGTTGATGCCGGAACGTCGGGACATCTACGACCAGGTATCCGCCCTGATCTCGTCAATTCGCACCAGGCCCTGACCGGTAACCGGTGTATGACACTGTGGACTACCGGTGGAAAGACACTTCTCCGTACACAGGAAATCTTCCGGACCGCTCAGGGGTGTGGACCACTGTGGACTACCAGGTCCCTAGCATCATCCCCCTGACCTGCGGAGATGGGCGATACTCCACAATCCACAGCACCTATTACCACTATTACCTGATCTGAATCCTCACCAGTTGAAAGAGACCAGCCTGTGAAGTTCCGATGCGAGCGAGATGTACTCGACCGGGCGCTCTCAATTGCCAGACGCGCCGTGTCCGGAAGGGGTGGCAACCTCCCGGTCCTGTCCGGCCTCCACCTGCAACTCGTAGGCGACGGGCTCACGGTCACCGGTAGCGATCTGGATCTGACGATCCGGGTGAAAGCCACGGTCGGCGGTGACGGCGACGGGTCCGTCGTGTTGTCCGCCCAGCTCGGGTCCGACATCGTGCGTGCAATGGACAGTGGCCAGATTGAGTTCTCGGTCGGCGACGACGGGGCAAGCCTTGTCTCCGGACGCTCCGACTTCAGCCTCCGGGTCATGTCCGCCGACGAGTACCCGAGGTTCGACGAGCCCGGGGGCGACTCGGTGACGCTCGACGCACTCGTGGTATCGGCCGCCCTGGACCAGGTGGTGAAGGCGGCGAGCGTCGACGATGCCAGGCCGATCCTTACCGGTGTCCTGATGGCGGCTGAAGAGGACGGCCTCCGCTTCGTGGCCACCGATTCATATCGGCTGGCTGTGAGCGACCTTCCCGGCACCTCCATCCTGGGACGAGACCAGACGGTGTTGGTTCCATCCCGGGCCCTGGACGCCGTGGCACGTGTTCTGGGGGACGCTTCTGATCTCACGATCATCCTCGGTGAGCGTGATGCGTCATTCGTGATCGACGACGTCCAGATCGTCACCCGCCTCATCGAGGGGGAATTCCCGAACTATCGGGGCCTCATCCCGGTCGACCATCCGAATTCACTGGTGGTGGATCGTCAGGCGCTGTTGGAAGCCGTCAGGAGGGTGGGAATCCTGGCCAGGGACTCCACTCCGGTGAGGTTGGCGATGTCATCCGAGGGGCTGGAGCTGGTGGCGATAACCCAGGACGTCGGACAGGCGAGGGAGACGTTGGACGCGGACTACACCGGGTCGGACCTGACCGTCGCCTTCAACCCCGAGTACCTGGTGGACGGCCTGGAGGCCAGCCCCGGTGACGAGGTCAGGTTGGAGACCATCGACTCGCTCAAGCCGGCGATCCTGCGCAGCACGGGAGACGACCAGTTCCTCTACCTGCTCATGCCCGTACGGGTTTCCTGACGGTCACGTCCGACCCTGGCGTTCCTGGATCTGGAGTCCTGTCGTGAGCGTGGATCGGCTCTGGTTGACCGACTTTCGCAACCACGCGTCCGTGGACGTGGTCCTGGATCCGGGTGTGACCCTCGTGGTCGGGTCCAACGGGCAGGGAAAGACCAACCTCGTCGAGGCGATCGCCTGGCTGGCACGAGGGTCCTCGTTTCGTGGGGCACCGAACGAGGCACTCATCAGGCATGGCGCCGATCGGGCCGTGGTGCGGGCGGAGGTCACCGAGGGGGAGAGGACGATCCTGTTGGAGGCGGAGATCACCTCGACCGGACGCAATCGCATCCTCGTGAACTCGAATCAGGTCCAACGGATGAGGGATCTGCTGGGTCACTTCAGGACGACGGTCTTCGGACCGGAGGACCTCGGGGTGGTCAAGGGGGGGCCGGGTGGGAGGCGGAGGTGGTTGGACGACCTGCTGGCGGACGTACACCCCCGCAACCACCTGCTGAGCACCGACCTCGACAGGATCCTGAGACAACGCAATGCGCTCCTGAAGCAGGCCCGGGGGCGGTTGACCGATGACGTGGCGATGACCCTGGATGTGTGGGACGCCAAGCTGGGTGAGGTGGGCGGGAACCTGGCCGCAGCCAGGCGGGAGATCCTCGGAGCCCTCGAACCCCTGGTGGGAGACTTCCTCGGGGCCGTGAGCGGAGGAACCTCAGATATTTCCATGGCCTATTGCGACGAGTGGTCTGCCGAGGGCCTGGTGGAGTCCCTGGGGCATGCCCGCGCTGACGACGTACGACGCGGGATCAGCACCGTCGGACCGCATCGTGACGACGTGATGATCCGGATGGACGGCCTTCCGACCCGTACGCATTCGTCGCAGGGGGAACAGCGGTCGCTGGCCCTGGCGATGCGCCTGGCGGGCCACCGTCTGGTCGTCGACCGGACCGGAACCGACCCGGTGGTGCTGCTCGATGACGTGTTCTCAGAGTTGGACGACGACAGGGTGCGTGCCCTGGTCGACATCCTGCCGGTCACACAGTCGGTCATCACCACGGCGGGGACCGTTCCGGATGGGGTGGAGGCGGGATCGGTCCTGCGGTTGGCTGACGGGGTGTTCTCGTGAAGCAAGCGGGTTGTCGAACGGGTGGGCAGGGGACCGGGAACCTCTCTGCGGGCAATGGCTGAGGATCGCGGGCCCACACCCATCCGTAGGAGCCTGGAACGGCTCCTGGCCGGAATGGGATCACCGGAGATCGACTCGATGGCGACGCTCCTGGACAGGTGGCCCGAGGTGGTGGGTGAAGGCCTTGCCTCAAGGATCAAGGCCGTTGCGGTACGGGGATCGGAGCTCCTGGTGAGCGTCCACGACCCGGCCTGGGCCAGCCAGATCTCCTGGCTCGAGACCCAGTTGCTGGAGCGCATCGACGGCATGATCGGACCCGGACGCATTACCGCTGTGAGGGTCCGGGTAGAGCCCGCACGCGGTACCTGACCGATTTTTCGGACGCCCCGGCAGGGGGTGTCTGCACACCGTTCCGGGCGGGCTTGGATCAGTGGCCCAGAGGGCCTCTGCTGGTAGGCTGGTTGGGTCGTGAACTGGCCCTCTGACCTGCGGTTTAATGCCTACACGATGCAATTCTCGGCTTCCTCGAGCCCCTGCACCACGACACCTCCGGAGGGGACACCATGACGAGCCCCGAGACCACCTACAGCGCAGCGGACATCACGGTCCTGGAAGGACTGGAGGCGGTCCGCAAACGGCCCGGCATGTACATCGGTTCGACCGGCCCGACGGGCCTCCACCACCTGGTCTGGGAGGTGGTGGACAACTCGGTCGACGAGGCCATGGCCGGTCACTGCACGACCATCGACGTGGTCCTGCTGGAAGGCGACTGCTGTCAGGTGTCGGACGACGGCCGGGGAATCCCGGTCGAACGCCACCATCAGTTCACCGACCTCTCCGCCGCCGAGGTCGTGCTCACGCTCCTGCACGCCGGTGGCAAGTTCGGGGGTGAGGGCTACAAGGTCTCAGGGGGCCTGCACGGGGTCGGCATCTCCGTGGTGAACGCCCTCTCCAGTCGGGTCGAGGTCGAGATCGACCGGGACGGCCACCGCCACTACATGGACTTCGTGGATGGCGGGCAGCTCAAGACGCGTCTCTCGGCCGTTGGCACCGCGCCTGACGACCGCACGGGCACCACGGTTCGCTTCTGGCCGGATGGCACGGTCTTCGAAGAGACCCGCTTCAGGTTCCAGACGTTGGCGGAACGCTTCCAGATGATGGCCTTTCTCAACCGTGGCCTGGAGATTCGCCTCAGCGACAACCGGGAGGGCGAGCGCCACGAGGACATCGCCTACTGCTACGAGGGAGGCATCCGCGACTTCGTGGCCCATGTGAATGCCTCCAAGGAATCGCTCTTCGCCGAGGTTGGCCACATCGAGGGCGAGGAGGACGGCCAGGAGGTGGAGGTGGCCTTCCAGTGGAACACCGGCTTCAACAGCGACGGCCTGCATTCCTTCGCCAACGGGATCAACACCCTTGAGGGAGGCATGCACGAGGAGGGCTTCCGGAGTGCCCTCACCGCGGTGGTGAACCGCTACGCCCGCAAGCGCGGCCTGTTGAAGGAGAACGACGACAACCTCCAGGGAGAGGACATACGCGAGGGCCTCACGGCGATCATCAGCGTGAGGTTGGAGGATCCGCAGTTCGAGGGACAGACGAAGTCCAAGTTGGGCAACGTCGAGACCCGGTCGCTGGTGCAGCGGACCACCAACGAGAAGCTCGCCGAATGGCTTGAGGAACACCCGTCGGAGGGCAAGCGGATCCTCCAGAAGGCGGTCAACGCCCAGCGTGCCAGGGTGGCCGCCCAGGATGCACGCAAGTCGGCGAGGCGCAAGTCCGCCCTGGACGGCGCCGGAATGCCGGACAAGCTGAAGGACTGTGCGTCGAGGGACCCGCGTGAGTCGGAACTGTTCATCGTCGAGGGGGATTCCGCCGGAGGATCGGCCGTCCAGGCGAGGGACCCACGGACCATGGCGATCCTCCCGATCCGGGGAAAGATCCTCAACGTGGAGCGGGCCCGGGCGGACCGGATGCTCAAGAACGCCGAGATCCAGACGCTCATCCAGGCGATCGGCGGCGGCTTCGGAGACGATTTCGATGCCGAGAAGATCCGCTACCACAAGGTGGTCCTCCTCTGTGACGCCGATGTGGACGGCAGCCACATCCGGACCCTGCTGCTGACGTTCTTCTTCCGGCAGATGAGGCCGCTGGTGGAGCGGGGGCACGTCTACATAGCCCAGCCTCCCCTCTACTCGACCATCGTCGGGCGCGAGAAGGTCTACCTGAAGGACGATCACGCCAAGAACGCCTTCCTGGCCGAACATCCGAACCACAAGAGGGAGTTCCAGCGCCTGAAGGGCCTCGGCGAGATGGACTTCGGCGAGTTGAAGGAGACCACCATGGATCCGTCGCGTCGGAGCCTGCTCCAGGTCTCGGTCGAGATGGTGGCCATTGCCGACGAGGTGTTCTCCACCCTCATGGGCGAGGACGTGGAGAGCCGCAAGCGGTTCATCCAGATGAACGCACACGACGTGCGGTTCCTGGACATCTGATGGGAGACGTCACCGAGCCGCCGGTGGACGACGTGGCCCCGGCCCTGGGATCCATCCAGCCGATCGAGATCCAGGAGGAGATGGAGCAGTCGTTCCTCGACTACGCCATGTCGGTGATCGTGTCGCGGGCCCTTCCAGACGCCCGTGACGGCCTCAAGCCGGTCCACAGGCGGATCCTCTGGGGCATGTACGACCTGGGGGCCCGACCGGACCGACCCACCATGAAGTGCGCCAGGGTGACCGGCGAGGTCATGGGCAAGTACCACCCCCACGGCGACCAGGCGATCTATGACGCCCTGGTCAGGATGGCCCAGTCCTTCAGCCTGCGGCACCCGGTGATCCACCCGAAGGGCAACTTCGGCTACTCGCCGGACGATTCGGCTGCCGCCGCCAGATACACGGAGTGCCGCCTGGACCCGATCGCCCTCCACCTCCTCGCCGGGATCGACGAGGACACGGTCGACTTCACCGAGAATTACTCCGGTGAGTTCGTCGAACCCAGGGTGCTGCCGGCCAGGTTCCCGAACCTGCTGGTGAACGGCAGCCAGGGCATAGCAGTGGGAATGGCGACCAACATCCCCACCCACAACCTGGGCGAGGTCATCGACGCAACCATCCACCTCATCGACCATCCGGACGCCACGCCGGATGACCTGATGGAACACCTGCCGGGTCCCGACTTCCCCACGGGGGCGCTCATCCTCGGGCGGTCAGGCATCCGCGAGGCCTATCGGACAGGCAGGGGGCAGGTCCGCATGCGGGCCCTCACCGATATCGAGGAGGGACCCAGGTCCAGCCGCATCGTCGTCACCGAGTTGCCCTACCAGGCCAGCCCGAACCTGATCATGTCCAAGATCCGCGACCTGGTGGACGCCAGGGAGATCGACGGCATCTCCGACGTGAACGACGAATCGGCCGAGGGCCGCACCCGGATCGTCATCACGCTCAAGCGGGACGCCCCTGTGCTGGTGATCCTGAACAACCTCTTCAAGCGCACACCGCTCCAGACGACGTTCTCGGTCAACACGGTCGCCCTGGTCGACGGTATTCCACGGACCCTGAACCTGCGGGACCTCCTGGTGGCCTACGTGGACCACCAGGTGGAGGTCGTCCGGAGGCGTACCGAGTTCCGACTGGGCCGGGCCCGTGACGAAGCACACATAACGGAGGGCCTGCTGAAGGCACTCGAGCGCATCGACGACATCATCTCGTTGATCCGTGGTTCCGAGGACAGGGCCACGGCGCGCGAGGGCCTGATGGGGGACGGCTTCGAGTTCAGCGAGGTCCAGGCCAACCACATCCTGGACATGCAGCTCGTGCGGCTGACCCGGTTGGGGCGCAGCAACCTGGAGCAACGCCTGGTCGAGCTGAGGAAGACGATCGCCGAACTGGAGGCCATCCTGGATGACCAGGACCAGCTCCGGGCGGTCATCAAGGAGGAGCTGACAGCCGTTCGCGACAAGCACGCCACCCCACGGCGCAGCCTGATGGTCCGCGATCCGGGCGAGCTGGACATCGAGGACCTGATCGACGACGAAGAGCTCGTCTTCGCCATGAGTGCGGCCGGTTACGTGAAGACCATGTCCACCTCGGAGTTCCGTACCCAGGGTCGTGGCGGCAAGGGCGTCACCGGGGCGAAGCTGAAGGACGAGGATGTGGTCGCCCACCTGATCTACACCACGGCGCACTCCTACCTGCTGTTCTTCTCCACACGGGGAAGGGTGTACCGGCTGAAGGCCCACGAGATTCCGATGGCCGGTCGCACCGCACGTGGAACCCCGGTGGTGAACCTCCTACCGCTGCAGCCGGACGAGCGGATCAAGGCGATCATCGACACCCGCGACTACGAATCACATCGCTTCCTGTTCTTCGCCACACGGGCCGGGCGGGTCAAGAAGACCCGCTTCACGGCTTACGACTCATCGTTGAAGGCCGGCCTCATAGCCGTGCGCCTGAATGACGGTGACGAGCTGGTGGCGGTGGTACCGACGAGCGGCGAGGACGACATCTTCCTGGTCTCCAGCTCGGGTCAGACGTTGCGGATCTCCGAGTCCGACGTGCGGGCCATGGGTCGTAGCGCAGCCGGGGTGAAGGGCATGAGGTTCCGGGGGAGCGACGAGCTGGTGTCGTGCTGCGTGGGCAGGCCGGACACCACGATCATGCACCTGACCACTGAGGGTTACGGCAAGCGGACCGAGCTGGACGAGTTCACCAGGAAGGGTCGTGCCGGACTGGGTGTCCGGGGCATCAGGACCACTACCGGGAGGGGCTCGGTTGCGGGGGCACTGATCGTCGGCGAGACCGACGAGCTGTTCGCCGTGACGACAGCGGGAATGATCATCCGCATGCCGGCATCGGACATCTCGGTCCAGGGTCGGGATGCGACCGGCGTCCGGGTGATGTCACCCGGAGCGGGCCAGCAGGTCGCAGCCGTCTCACCGGCGCCTGCAGAGAACCTGGATGACGAGCCGCTCGAAGGCGAAGACGCCGTGGAGATCGCCGGAGACGCACCGGCCGACTGATCCGGTCCGACTCCTTCGGACCCGCCACCTCCCCGCGATGTAGCCGACCTCCGGATCTTCCGGAGAAGGGGACCGGTTGAACGTGGGCAACGATGACAGGGGCCAACTCCTGCCCCTGGTGGCATTGCTGGTGGTCATGGCGCTGGGGCTTGCCGCCCTGATCGTGGAGACGGCACTGCTGGTCGGCGAACGGGCAATGGCCCAGACGGCGGCTGACGCCGCTGCCCTGGCCTCCGTGGTGGATCCCGGCGATGGACGTAGGCGGGCAGGCGAGATGGCGGCGGCGAACGGGGCGGTCCTGGAGTCGTTCAGGCAGTTGGGGACCTCGGTGGAGGTCACGGTCCGGGTGGGTCGCGCCCGTGCGATCGCCCGAGCCGTCGCTGCCCCCTGTCGGGGCGAACGCTGTCGCCCCTACGCCTACCCCTAGACTTCCGGCCCGTGGCCGACGACGAGATCGAGGGTTCGCGTCGACCCGATGACGCCGACGACGCACCGGACGAGGATTCGGTTGAGACGTCCGATTCCGAGGCGTCCGGGCCCGGGGATGAAGCCGGTCGTTCCTCGGTCGAGGTTGGGGAACCCACCGAGGCCGTACCCGTGGTGGAGTCCTCGGCTGACCTCCTGGCGCGTCGATTCGTCGACGACGACGGTGATCCTGACGAAGACGATGGGCACATTGCCGCTGAACCGGTGTTCCGAAGGGATCGGGCAAGGATTCCGCGGGTGCTGCGCCGCGACGCTGCCCCGAAGGCGGTTTCGGCACCCAGGGAGCCGCGGGCGCCACGTGGGAGCTATCGGGTTCGACGGGTGCGCCGCCTGGTGCGACACATCGAGCCGTGGTCGGTCCTGAAGGTCAGCCTGGTCTTCTACCTGTGCATCTGGGGACTGCTCGTCATAGCGACGCGGATGCTCTGGAGCGCCGCTGACGAGGCCGGAACCATCTCGAAGATCGAGTCCTTCATCAAGGAACTCTTCGCCCTCGAGTCGTTCGAGTTCGATAGCGCCCAGATCTTCCGCATCTTCGTCCTGGGAGGCCTGGTCCTGGTGGTCGGCGGGATCGGCGTCACGGTCGTCCTGGTCGTCCTGTTCAACCTGATCAGCGATCTGACCGGGGGCATCCGGTTCACGATGATCGAGGAGGAGACGGCGGTGAGGCAGCGCCGACTACGACGCGGCGACGTCCTCGTGGATCAGGCAGCCGGATCCGGTGATGCCGGCCATCCACCACCACCTGGCGGGTAGCCAGCCGTCTGGAGCCCCGGGTACCGTTCCGGGGTCTGCGGGGCTATAGCTCAGTTGGTTAGAGCGCACCCCTGATAAGGGTGAGGTCGCTGGTTCGAATCCAGCTAGCCCCACGTCCATGCAGGTGATCAGACGAGCCCTCGCAGCAGTCTCGGTGTCCGCAGCCGTCGCTGGCGTACTCCGCCTCCGTGGAGGCGCGGGCATCGCCCGCCGATCGGGCGGATGGAGGGTCCTCGCGGGCCCGAGGTTGCGCTGATGAGGGTCGCCGTCCTGGGTGCCGGTGCGGTCGGCGCCCGCGTTGCCCGCCAACTGCTCGCAACTGACACGGTGGACTCGATCGTGCTCCGTGACACGTCGGCTGATCGTCTGGCACGAGTAGGGCGCTCGCTCGGAGAACGGGTCGTCCTCGAGCACCATCCCTTCCCGGCCGCCATCGAGGCCGATGCCGTGGTCATCGCGACCCCCCGGGGCACCCAGTTCGAGGCCGTGGAGGCGACGATCCAGGCCGGACGTCCCGCTGTGCTGGTGGGGGACGGGCTGGCAGAGACGATCGCGGTGCTGGCCCTGGCCGGTGCAGCGGGCCGGGCAGGGGTACCTGTGGCCGTCGGGTCCGGCTTCGCTCCGGGTCTCAGCTGCCTCCTGGCAGCCCACGGTCGCTCCTGGTTCGAGAGCGTCGATGAGATCCACGTGGCCAAGGCCGGGACCGGTGGACCGGCCTGCGCCCTGGTCCACCATCGGGCCCTCAGCCGCCGCTCCTTCGACTGGCGTGAGGGGGGTTGGGTGCGTCGATCCGGCGGGTCCGGTCGGGAACTGGTCTGGTTCCCGGATCCGGTGGGCCCACGGGACTGCTATCGGGCCGCCCTCCCGGACCCCGTGCTCCTCCACCACGCCTTTCCGGAGGTGGGTCGGATCACGGCCCGCATGGCGGCGACGCGCCGCGACAGGCTCACGGGCCCGCTGCCCATGCTTTCCCCGTCGCATCTGGAGGGAGGGCCAGGGGCGGTCCGGGTGGAGGTCCGCGGCCGCCGCGACGGCGTGGAGGACGTTGTCGTGCTGGGTGCCTCCGGGCGACCGGCGGTGGCTGCAGCTGCGGTGGCGGCCACCGCGGTGGAGTGGCTGCTGACCGGCCGTAACCGTGTCCGGGGAATGGTCGGCCTGGCCGAGATGGTCGAGCCGCTGGCCTTCCTGGAGGAGTTGGCGGCCAGGGGCCTGGAGGCCGAGGTGTTCGAGGGGGACCGGGCGCTGGTCTGAGGTGGTACCCGGTCAGACCGGGTCAGCTCCGCCCGACCAGGTCCAGGATCTGGTCGAGGAGTGCCGGGTTGGTCGCCAGGGCGTCTCCGCCCTCGGCTGTGACCGCTCCGGAGAGGTCCGTGAAGACCCCGCCGGCCTCGGGGAGGATCGTGAGCATCGGAGCGACGTCCCAACGGAACACGACCGGGTCCACCATGGCATCGGCCCGCCCCGTGGCCACCAGGACGTAGCCGTAGGCATCTCCCCAGGTCCGGATCACGGCGCCCTTTCCGATGAACTGGTCCAGGGCGGCGGCGGACGGCCAGTAGTCGACGCCGCTGGTCACGATGCATGCCCCCCTCACGTCGGTGCGTTCGGAGACCCGTGTCGGTTCACCGTCCAGGAAGCAGCCACGGCCGCGTCCGGCCCAGACGCACTCGTCCAGGCCGGGAACGTTGATGACGCCGACGGCGGGACCGTGCTCGTCTTCCAGAGCCACCAGGTTGGAGTAGAGGGGAACGCCGTGGATGAACGACTGTGTGCCGTCGATCGGGTCCAGGATCCATGTCCGGCCGGAGGTCCCGGCGACGTCGGCTTCCTCTTCGCCCACGATGGCGTCGTCGGGGAAGGCCTCCCCGATCCGTTCGCGCAGCAGTCGTTCGGCGCCCCGGTCGGCCACCGTGACCGGTGTGCCGTCGTCCTTGCCCTCGACGGCCAGGTCGGGCT
>LWDU01038918.1_pt1 | contig 31463 bp, 26 predicted proteins | sample 727161 | NCBI WGS metagenome assembly LWDU01 (sample SAMN04566230, study PRJNA314399) | hydrothermal vent metagenome | isolation source: deep sea hydrothermal plume seawater | place: Mexico: Gulf of California, Guaymas Basin | collected 2004-07-11
TCGGGGGGACCGGCAGCCCGCCCAAGACCAGGAGACCACCGGCGTGACCTCTTTTGACGAAGAACTCCAAGTACTCGATCACAAACTCAAGCAGTTAAGGATCGACTACGAGCATTATTTCCTCGGCCGACACCCGCGCGAGCCCTCCAACTTGCGTGCAGAGGTTCAGAAACAGTTTATTCGGCACAGCAGTTCGCCGATTCGAAACACAGCGTCACGCTTTCGCTTCAACTCGCTGAATTCGCGTTTCCAAGCGCTGAAGCGCCAGTGGGATTTGACTTTGCGCCAAATCGAGGCGGGGACTTACAAGCGCCATGTCTTCAAAGCCAATCTTCGCGGCCCAGCGGTTTCGACGGCCGCCAAGAGCGAGGTCGAAGCGCCGCCGGAGAAACTGGCGACCCTCTTCGAGTCGTACAAGGAAGCCGCGCGGGCTTGCGGCCAAAACGTCGAGAGCCTGACACCCGACAAGCTTCAAGCCGCCATACGGCGCCAAGAGGCGGCGCTCAAAGACCGTCTCGGTTGCGAGAACGTTGACTTCCGGGTCGTGGTGACCGACGGAAAGGTCAAATTAAAGGCCTCGGCACGCCGCGACTAGCGTCGCGAGCGCGAGGACCCCGCCCGGGAGAGTTTTCTAACTTCGCCCCCCGGCCCAGCGACGGTTAACCGTGATGCCGGCCGTGAACCTCGATCATCGCGCTCGCCCGAACCACGGTGGCCTCAAGTTGTGCCCGGGTCTCTTCGGTCTCGATCTGCTCCAACATTCGCTCGAGTTCACCTTCGGCTTCGGCCCGGGTGTGCTGGGCGTGTTCGAGGTCGATTTCGTGGGCCTTGAAGCACTCGTCCACCAAGACCACGACCTGGCTCCCGGTCACTTCGGCAAAGCCATCGCTGATCGCCGCCCACTCGGTGCTGCCATCGGGAAGTTTGATCTCCACAGGGCCGGGCTTGAGCGCGGTCAGAAATTTTTCGTGGCTCTCCAGCACGCCGAACTCGCCTTCGGCGCCGGGCAGAACCACTTGCTCCACCACTTCGGAAAAAGACTCCCCTTGCGGTGTGACAACGATCAGATCGAACGGCATCTTTGAAACTCCCGTATCCCATAGCACGCCGGGCGTAGCTGCAATCCGGCGCCTTCATTTCCCCTAGTTTCGCGCCTAGTCGGTCAGGGTCTTCGCCTTTTCGCGGGCATCCTCGATGGTGCCCACCATGTAGAAGGCCTGCTCGGGCAGGTCGTCGTGCTTGCCATCCAGAATTTCGCGGAATCCCCGCACCGTATCCTCGAGGCGCACGTAGGTTCCCGGCGTTCCGGTGAACTGCTCGGCCACCGAGAAAGGCTGGGAAAGGAATTTCTGGATCTTTCGTGCCCGGGCCACTGTGATCTTGTCGTCTTCCGAGAGCTCGTCCATCCCGAGAATCGCGATGATGTCCTGAAGATCCTTGTATTTCTGAAGGGTCTGCTGGACGGATCGGGCCACCTCATAGTGGTCCTCTCCCACGACCTGGGGATCCAGAATCCGGGAGTTCGAGTCGAGGGGATCCACCGCCGGGTAGATCCCGATCTCGGTGAGCGCACGGCTGAGCACAACCTGCGCATCAAGATGCGTAAACGCCGTCGCGGGAGCGGGGTCAGTCAGATCGTCCGCAGGAACGTAAATCGCCTGAACCGAGGTGATCGATCCCTTCTTGGTCGAAGTAATTCGTTCCTGGAGTTCGCCCATATCCGTGGCCAGGGTAGGCTGGTAACCCACCGCCGAAGGAATGCGGCCGAGCAGCGCCGAAACCTCGGAGCCAGCCTGGGTAAACCGAAAGATGTTGTCGATAAAGAGAAGGACGTCCTTGCCCTCTTCGTCGCGGAAATACTCCGCTGCGGTCAGCGCCGAGAGTCCCACGCGGGCGCGCGCGCCCGGGGGCTCGTTCATCTGGCCGTAGACAAGAGCCGTTTTATCGAGCACCGTCGAGCCGTCGGCGAGCACCGCCTCGGCCATTTCATTCCAAAGGTCGTTGCCTTCGCGGGTCCGCTCCCCAACACCGCCGAAGACCGAGTAGCCCGAGTGCTCCTTGGCGATATTGTTGATGAGTTCCATGATGACCACGGTCTTGCCCACGCCGGCGCCGCCGAAGAGGCCGACTTTTCCGCCCTTGGGATAGGGAGCGATCAGATCCACGACCTTGATGCCGGTCTCAAGAATTTCCACCGTCGTGGATTGGTCGACAAATTCGGGCGCCGGGCGGTGGATGGGGTACCTCATCTTGGCGCTGATCTCGCCGCGCTCGTCCACGGGCTCGCCGATCACGTTCATGATCCGGCCCAGCGTTTCAGGACCGACAGGAATCGAGATGGGCTCGCCCGTGCTGCGCACATCCTGGCCGCGCCTGAGGCCATCGGTGGTATCCATAGCGATGCAGCGCACCGTGTTTTCGCCCAGATGCAGGGCCACCTCAACCACGAGATTGTCTTCCCGATCGTCGATCCCGGGGTTGCTCGTGCGAAGTGCCGTCATGATCTCCGGGATTTCTCCGGGGGGGAACTCGACGTCCACGACGGGACCCATCACCTGTATGATTTTTCCGCTCTGCATTTCTTCTCCCCTTGGTTCGCCTCTGACCCAATGGGTCGGGCGGGCGATTAATTCCCCGCGCGAGCTCTCGCCCGTCGGCATTTACTCGAGGGCCTGGGCTCCCGTAATGATTTCAACCAGCTCGCTGGTAATCGCGGCCTGCCGGGCGCGGTTGTACTCGAGAGTCAGCTTCTCGATCAGCTCCTGGGTGTTCTTGGTGGCATTATCCATGGCGGTCATGCGCGCTGCGTGCTCGCCCGCCTGGTTTTCCAACAGGGCACGAAAGAGTTCGACTTCCACGGCTTTGGGTACCAAGCTGGCGAGTAGCCGCTCGGCGTTGGGCTCCACTTCATAGGGCGCCCGTTCCTCGGCGGCGTCGCCATTGTCGGTCTCTTCCTCGGGCGGAACGAAGGGCAGAAGCGGAACCACCTTGACGGGCTGGCTCATCACCGAAGCGAACTCGTTATGGACGACGACGACCTCGTCGATCTCCCCGGCCTCGAAGCGCGCGATCAGACCGCCGGCGACCTGCTTGGCTTCGAGGTAGTTCACGTTGGGACCCACGGGCCGGGAACTGGAAACCTCGACGCCCCTGGGACCCTTGAAATAGTCCGACGCCTTCTTGCCCACGATGGTCACCGATACTTCCAGGGAATCCGACCGCTTGGCGGCCACCAGGCCTTCTGTCGCCTTGATGACCTGGGCGTTGTAGGCGCCCGCCAGTCCGCGGTCCGAAGTGATGACCACGATCTCCACCCGGCTCTTCTTCTCGCGCTGTTCGAACAGCGGATGATTCGCCTCGGCGCTCCCCACCTCTTCGAGGGTATCCCGCATGCGCTGGGCGTAGGGTCGCGCTGCCTCGATGGCTTCCTGGGCGCGGCGCAGTTTCGCCGCCGACACCATCTTCATGGCGCTGGTGATTTTTTGGGTCGACTGGATACTGGTGATCCGTCGCTTGATGTCGCTTAGGGTGGCCAAGGGTCAGGCTGCCTCTACCGAACTTCCGCCCTTACTGGACGGCTGAAAGATCTTGGCGAACTCGTCCAGAGCAGCGACGAGTTTCTCCTCGACTTCGTCTTCGAATTTCCCGCTCGAGGCAATCGCTTCGAGAACCTCGGAGCGGCTCGATCGCATCCACTCGAGCATCTCGGTCTCGTAACGGCCCACATCGGCCAACGAATACGCGCGAATCCAGGAGTCGCGCCCCGACTCAGGGGTCGACGCGTAGATGGCGACCACCTGCTCCTCCATGGCCAGGGGCGAGTACTGAGGCTGCTTCAGCATCTCGGTCTGACGCTCGCCGTTGGCGAGCTGCTCCTGGGTCGCCTTGTCGAGATCACTCCCGAACTGGGAGAACGCCGCCATCTCGCGATACTGGGCCAGATTGAGCTTGAGCTGTCCCGCCACCGCTTTGGTCGCTTTGGTCTGGGCCGAGCCCCCCACCCGAGAAACCGAAAGGCCGACGTTGATCGCGGGCCGCAGACCCGAATTGAACAGGTCGGTCTCCAAGAAAATCTGACCGTCGGTAATAGAGATCACATTGGTGGGGATATACGCCGACACATCCCCCGCCTGGGTTTCAATGATCGGCAAGGCTGTCAGGCTGCCTCCCCCCAGTTCGTCCGAAAGCTGGCAGGCGCGTTCGAGCAGCCGAGAGTGGAGGTAGAAGACGTCGCCAGGATAGGCTTCGCGCCCGGGCGGCCGGCGCAGTAGCAAGGAAAGCTGGCGGTAGGCCACGGCCTGCTTGGAGAGATCGTCGAAGACGATCAAGGCGTGGCGGCCGGAGTGGAGAAAATGCTCGGCGATGGAACAGCCCGTGTAGGGCGAGATGAACTGGAGAGGTGCCGGATCCGAGGCAGTCGCCGCGACCACCACGGTGTATTCCATCGCACCGTGCTGGGTCAGCTTGTCGACCACCTGGGCCACCGTCGACTGTTTTTGGCCAACGGCCACGTAGATGCAGAAGACATCGGTGTCCTTTTGGTTGATGATGGTGTCGATAGCGATCGCCGTCTTGCCCGTCTGCCGATCGCCAATGATCAGCTCGCGCTGACCCCGACCGATGGGCACCATGGCGTCGATCGCCTTGATCCCCGTGGCCAGGGAACGGCTAACGGACTTGCGTGTCACAATGCCCGGGGCCTTGATTTCAACCAACCGGGTTTCGCTGTTGTTGATGGGACCCTTTCCGTCGATGGCATTGCCCAGGCCGTCCACCACCCGTCCGAGCATTTCGTCGCCGACGGGCACTTCGATAATGCGACCGGTTCGGCGAACCAGGCCGCCTTCCTTGATGCCGTGGGACTCGCCCATCACCGCCACACCGACGTTGTCTTCTTCGAGATTGAGCACCATGCCCCGTGGCCCACCCTCAAATTCGACGAGTTCGCCCGCCAGGGCGTTGGCCAGGCCGTATACCCGGGCGATGCCGTCGCCGGCGCTCAGGACGGTGCCGGTCTCGGCCACGTCGATCTCGCGATCGTATTCCTTAATTTCGCGCTTCAGGATGTCGGTAATTTCTGCGGCTTTGATATCCATGCTCAGGATCCCTTCATGAGATTGGCGCGCAGCTGACCCAGCTGCGTGCGAAGACTTCCGTCGATCACCAGATCACCCACCTTCGCGATGGCGCCTCCGATCAAAGTCGGGTCAAGTTCAACATCGAGCCGAACGCGCCGGCCCGTACGTTCGGAAAGAGCGCGCTGCAGTCTCTGCTCCCGCTCGACATCGAGGGGGCTGGCCGTCCGGACTTGTGCCGTGAGGAGACCTTCGTCTTCATCGGCGAGGCGATTGAACTCGTCGGCAATCTCCGGAAAGTCGATCAGCCGGCGCCGGTCGATGAGGTAGGCGGTAAAATTTTTGAGCAGGGGCGACAGTTCGCCCCGATCGGCGACCTCACGAAGGACCTTCTTGCGTTCATCCGCGGGATGAAGCGGAGTCAGCAGGACTTCGCGAAATTCCGAATGCTCCGTCAGGAGAGCCGCCAAAGTGTCCACTTCGCCTCGTAGAGCCGAAAGGCTCTGCGCCTCTTTGCCCAGTGCAAAAAGTGCCTTCGCGTATCGGATTGCTGCTTTTGAGGACATGCTTGATCTCGTGGTGTTCGGGTTTGACTCGCTCGTCCAGGGCTGACATCACCCGTGGCTCCCGGTGACATTGGCTCCCGGTGACGTTGTTCGGCGGCTATGCGCCGCGTACCTGGTTTTCGGATCTTGGTTCGACCCGGGTAATGAATTCATCGAGGAGTCGCTGGCGGTCCGCATCCCCAACCTGTTCTTTCAGGATTTCTCCTGCCAACTCGATGGCGAGCCCTGCGGCCTCCGCACGCAGCTCGCGGCGGGCGCGCAGCAGTTCCTGGCTCGTGGCCTCCAGGGCATCGGACTTGATTCGAGCCGCTGCCTCCTGAGCCTTCGCGAGGATGCGCTCGCTTTCTTCTTCCGCCCGCTGCTTGGAAATTTCCTGAATCTCATCGAGCTGGGTTTGAAGATCGCGAAGCCGCCCTTGGATTTCCGCCTGACGGTCCTCGGCGGCACCAAGCAACTGGGCCGCCTGGTCGAGATCGTTCTTGATCTGCTCGCGCCTGCCTTCGAAATAAGCCACCACGGGCTTTCGCGCGACGAAAAAGACCACGGCGATCAGCAGCGTAAAATTTCCGACCTGATAAATCAGGTCCATCAGCGGGTCGCCGGCTTCGCCTCCCCCGGAGGCCATTGCAGCTCGGGGGATTAACGCGAACACCGGCACGAACCCAGCGAACATCGCCTTGGGACTTCGCATCAGAGCTTCCTTCCGATCACGCGCTCGGCCACTGCCCGCGCGATGTCCTGGCTGGCCGCCTGCAGGGATTGGCGTGCGTCCGCGAGGGCAGCTTCGAGTCCGGAGCGGGCGTGTTCCACTTGGATTTCGGCTTGACCGCGAGCCTCTTCGGCCATCCCCAACTGCTCTTCCCGCGCATGCCCCAGCTTGTTTTTTCGACTCGTTTCGGCCTCGGCTCGGGCCTCGCGAATCGACGCCTCGTAGCGTTGAAGTAGGGCATCGCTTTCGGCGTCGACTTCTTCGGCGCGTTGCCGGGCGCCTTCAACGCGAAGGGCTCGATCGTCGAGCGCCTGAAAAACGGGTTTGAAAATCAGTGCGTTTGTGGCGACCACCAGCCCGACGAAGAGAATGATGAGTCCGATCAGCGTGGGCACATCGGGCACTAGAACCAACTTGGCGGATGCCTGTGCGGGTGTTGCCGTTGCGAGCAGGAATGCAAGAGTGAGCGACCCGCGCCGGGTGGCGATGGCGCTTGAGAAAGTCGATCCGTTTTTCACGGACCGACGCGATTGCCCACTCCGGTGCTCTTGCATTTTCTTCTCCCGCTTCCGGCCTGTTTCACCCCGACCCATGGGCTCGACTTGTTTTTTTGGGGCTTCGTCTGTTCGAAATTATTGGTTCGGTTTGCGGGGCACCGACTGCCCTTTGCCGGGCATTCGGCCTACCGCGGACTCTACTGCTGGGCTCCGCGGGTTCGGCGCATCCCGCCGGTCCACGCGTTAAGCGAGCCCGCCGAACCGGCCCGCACTCTCCCCATACTTGCCCCGTACTTGCCCCATGCCGAACGGCTCTCGGTGCCATTGGCGTCCGGCGAGCGGTGTCATGGGGGAGCGCGATTCGCATAAACGGGCCGATTCGCGGCGACCGGGATTCTTGCATATGTGCGCGCAGATTCAAGGCGATCAGAATCTGCTTTTCGCTACCCCGCTCAGCGGGCCGATCCGGCAGGGCCCCTGGATATGGGCGCCCTCCGCGACGCGAACGCTCGGACTGCTCAAGGTGCCACGAAGCGTTGCACCCTCGGCCAGGGAAGCGCGTTCAAGCGCGGTGATCTCGCCCTCCACTCGGCCCGCCAGCTCGAGAATTCCCACTTCCACCGCGCCGCGAATCTTGGCTTCGGGGCCGACCACCAAACGACCCGCCCCCCGGACAGGCCCCACCACTTCGCCATGGATCTCCGCCCCCGATCCGATAAAAACCGAGCCCAAGAAACGGCATTCACGAGGGACGAGCGATGGGGAAGAAGAGGCCGGGGTGGAGGTGGAGGTGGAGGGAGAAGAGGGGGAGGAAGAAGAGGGCCGAGGGGATGGGGCACGCATCGGAGTCGAACTCGGGTCAAACGCCGAGTGGAGCGAGCGGGTTTCGGGGGGAGGTTCGGCCATCAGGCGCCATCCATTAGAAGGGAAAAGATTCGCTGAAAATCCTCCGAGTCAAAATAGTCGATCTCGATTCGGCCCTTCTTCCCCCCTCCTTGCAGCCGCACCCGCGCCTGGAAGCGGTTCTGCAATGCCTCGAGGCTCCGCGTGATATTGGGATCGAGAGGCTGCCCTTGCGTGTCGCCTCCCGCGCCCTTGGGGTCCTCGACTCTCCGGGCGAGTTTCTCCGCCGCGCGCACCGAGAGCCCTTCCTTGATGATGCGATCGCGCAAACGATCTCGGCCCGCGTCTTCGGCGATCTGCAGGAGCGCCTTGGCGTGCCCCATTCGCAGGCGCCCCTGTTCGAGATCCTCCTGAATATCCCGTGACAGTTCGAGCAGGCGGAGGTGGTTGGCCACCGAGGAGCGATCCTGGGAGACCTTCTTTCCGATTTCTTCTTGCGTGGCCCCCGCGGCGGCAAGGGCACGATAGGCGTAGGCGAGTTCGAGGGGGTTTAGATCGTTTCGCTGGACGTTCTCAACGATGGCCACCTCCAGCCTTTCTTTCGCGGCGAGATCGGCGATCACTGCCGGGATCGAGGTCAGGCCGGCCGCGCGGCTCGCCCGCCATCGTCTTTCGCCCACGATGAGCTCGTAGCGATCGGCAACCTTGCGAACGACCACCGGCTGCAAGACTCCGTGCTGAAGGATCGAAGCCGCTAGCCGCTCGAGTTCGCTCGGATCGAAACGTCGCCGAGGTTGATCGGGATTCGGGTCGATTTGATTGACCGGCAGTCCGGCCGAAAACCCTGAATTCAAGGGCTCTGAGGGCTCTTCCTCGTAGACACTATTGTGTGTAGGATGAGTCCGCGGGGGCAGCGGAGAGTCGGGCGAGGCAGGAACGGCAGTGGGCGTGGTTCCGCGTTCGCTCGAGATCAACGCGCCCAGTCCTCGCCCCAATGCCCTACGCCGTTCGCTCATCGTTACCTCCGGACCGAAGAGATTCCCCAGACGTGGCGGACGCCGCCGGCGCTGTTTGGGAACTCGTTGAGACTCCTTGGGACTCAGCGTGCGCCGTCAGCAACTCTTCAGTGAGTTGCAAGTACGCCACCGCGCCGCGGGAGTGAATATCGTAGAGAAGAATCGGGAGCCCGTGACTGGGGGCCTCGCTCAGCCTTACGTTGCGCGGAATTCGAGTCTGGAAAACACGCTCTCCAAAATGCTCGCGCACCTCGGCCTCGACTTGGCGGCTGAGATTGTTGCGCAGGTCGACCATCGTGAGCACGATGCCTTCGAGAGCCAGCTCGGGATTCAGGCTGCCCCGAACGAGTTCCGTTGTTTCCAGGAGCCGGGCGAGACCTTCGAGCGCGTAGTACTCACATTGTAGGGGGACGAGAATCGAATCGGCTGCCGTGAGGGCGTTGATCGTCAAAATGCCCAAGGAGGGAGCGCAGTCGATGAGAATGTATTCGTAGCGATCGACCACACTGGCGAGGGCCAACTCGAGCTTTCGCTCGCGTTCTTCGGAGTTGACCAACTCGATTTCCGCGCCGACGAGGTCGGGGCCCGCCGGCACCAAACTCAAGTACTCGAGATCGGTCCCCAAGACGACTTCGGCCAGCGTACACTCACCCAACAAAGCGCTATAAACATGGTGTGGTGTTTTAACCTCACCCAACGCGCTACTGGCGTTTCCCTGGGGATCCAGGTCGATGAGGAGGGTTCGCCGCTCAGAAGCGGCCAGGCACGCAGCAACGTTGACCGCGGTGGTTGTCTTCCCCACCCCGCCCTTCTGGTTCGCGACAGCTATGATCCGCGCGGCCGGCATTGATTCTCACACCCCCATGGGTCCGATGTAGCACAGAGTCGGTCCTCTACGTCGTCCCAGGACTCTAACCATCCTTAACCAACCTTTCAGGGCGCGGCGCGGCGGCACCACCACAACGACCGACCCGATGGGCTGCCGGGCACCGAGTACTCGATCCCCCCGTACTCCGCTGCCTGCGGATGAGACCCGGGTTCGGGGGGTCTTGGGCCGCCCGGAATCACCAAGAACCCTCCTGGTTGTACCCAATCCATCGCCCAGGCGAGAACTCGGGGGGGCGGAGCCACCGCTTGAGCGATCACCCATCGAGCGGGGCTCGGCGCGAGTCGCTCCATTCGGCCCCATTTCGGCTCGATATTGCCGATGCTCAATTCGCGGCGAACCGCCCGCTGAAAATGATGCCGCTTCTCCCTGCTCTCGACGAGGACGGCCGAGAGCCCCGGATGCGCTATCGCGATGGGAATTCCGGGGAAGCCCGCCCCAGACCCGAGGTCGACGAAGTCCCCGACCCGGAACACCCCGATCTGCCCTTCAATTGCTTGGTGCAGCGCAAGCGCTCCCACCACAAGGTGTTTCACCGCGCCGAGAATATCGCGGTATCCGGTCAGGTTAGTGGCTCGCCCCCAGTCGATAAGCATACCGGCGAGATCCAAAAGGCGGACTCGATCCCGGGCGTCGATCTCCAGCCCCAGGGCCGCAAGCGAAGCGTCCAGAGCCTCCGAGGCCTCGCCGGGAAGCTGATCGCTCGTGTCATTCCGGTCGTCGGGGGGGGGAGTCGGAATCGGAACGTTCCACGTGGAACACATCGAATCGCCCCGGCGACCGTTCCACGTGGAACGTTCTGCGGGCCGATTCGAAGTGCTGGGTTTGAAAGTGGCTTAGGACTGGGCGGACTGAGCGTTTTCGTACTCGGAGGCGCCTTCGGGAACCACCAGAACCTGGCGATAGCGACCCTCTCCCATGCTCATGGTGGCAATTTTCTCGGTGTCGCGCAGAGCTACGTGAACGATACGGCGGTCTCGGGGATTCATCGGATCGAGAGCGACGGTCCGTCCCGAATCACTAGCTCGATCAGCGGCCTTCCCCGCCAATGTCGCAAGGGACGTCTCCCGCTCATCACTGTTTCCATCGACGTCGATGACGACTCGCCCCGCGTCCTGGGAAATTTGTTTGGCGGCCTGGTTGGCCAGGAGTTGCAGGGCTTCCGCCGTGCGAACCCCACCCGACCCCAGCACCGAAGAGGCCTCGCCTCGAATTTGGACGACGATCAGGCCCGAATCGTCCTCAGTGCTCTCGCTCAGCTCAAAGTCACCTAGGCTCATCCTCTCGAGAGCCCCAAGAACGAAAGTTCCGACCGCGGTCAATTCACCCACTCGCGTAGCCGTTGACTCGACGGCTTCTGCGGGCGGGGCGGGAGAGGCGAGAGGAGCGGGAACAGCGGGTTCGCGACTCGCCGTATCCCTCGGGCGATCGTCGGCGCTTTCGGTTCGTCGACCGCGATCACGGCCACCCGAACGATCGCGGTTACGTCCACCGCGATCACCTCCACGATCATTACCACGGTCACCGCCACGATCATTACCACGGCCGCCGCCACGACCGCCGCCGCGCTCACCGCGCCTTCCTCCGTCATCACCGGGCTTGCTTCCGGGCACTACCGAACTGGGAAAAGCGACAAGTGCGACCCGGCCGTTCAGGCCGTACACCTCGCCCTCCTTCGGAACGGAGACCTTCAACTCGCTGACCTCTACGCCGTAAAAACGCGCAGCAGCGGCCTTGGCTTCTTCGGCGCTCTCGCCCACAAACTCGTTCGCTTCGCTCTTCTTATCGTACATGGAAAACCTCTTTGCTTCGTCGGTTGGGGGATTGGGGAAAATTTGGGGAGTTTCCGAGTTGTCGAAATTTAAACAAAACGCGCTGCCCCATCAGGAACTAGCCGGCCTCGACGGCCGCAGCCTGCATGCGCTGGCGAACCAGTAGCTGGTGCCCGATGCCGAGCATGTTGCTTACCAGCCAGTACAGCACGAGTCCAGAAGGAAATGTATACGAAATAAAAAGCATCATACCGGGCATCATGATCAGCATCATCCGCGCCTGAGCGGGGTCCATGCCGGTTTGGGGCATCATCTTCTGTTGACCAAACATCGATGCGGCCATCAGAATGGGCAAAATTCGAACCGGCAAATCCATGCCTGGGAGTGTGAAGAGAGTCGCCGGCGCCGAAAGATCGTTAATCCAGAGCATGAAGGGCGCATGGCGCAAATCGATCGAACTTTGCAAGGCATAGAAAAGACCAATAAACACAGGTAGTTGAAGGACCATAGGCAAACAACCACCGAGGGGATTTACACCCGTCTCTCGATAGAGTTTGAACGTTTCTTCCGACTGCTTTTGCTTGTCGTCTTTGAATTTCTCTTGGAGCACCTTGATTCGCGGCATCAACTCGCGCATTCGCTCGGATGACTTCATTTGGCGCGCCATGATGGGCCATGTTGCCAACCGCACCAGGATGGTCAAAACAATTATGGCCAGCCCATAATTGGGCACGACTCCATAAACCATCTTGAGCGCCCAACCGAAGAACGCCGTCAACGGGGCTACCCACGACCAACCCTGGCTGATCGTAAGCCCGAGGTCGTACCCGGCCTCCTTCAGTAGGGCCGGTTCTTTAGGGCCGAAGAAAATCGTATAGGAATGGGATTCACTTTCTCCCGGCGCAAGGCGAGGCAAGCGACTCGTCAACTGCGTCGCCGCCCACTTCCCCTTTTCGATGGGAAGAAATTCGACCGCCGTCGCCTCCGGATCTTCTGGGATCACTACGCCGGCGAAGTAACGCAGATCCATTCCCCCCCACTGCACTCCGGAACTCGCCGAGTAGGGACCGTCATCGCCACCGAAGAGCCCGCCCAAAAAACCTCCGCTCCCTACGGACGCCAACAATTCCCGTTCGACTTCGTCGTTAGCGAGAGCCACCAAAGACACTTCCTTGTAGTCCGGTCGCTCGTTGGCTGCCGCGGGAATCAAGAGCGCGATATCGGGCTCGATGCTCGAATGGCTCGCGTTGCGAATTTCAATCGTCAGACCCATCGTGTACGAATCGCTCGGGCGGAGATACGTCTTGCGAATCTCGATTCCGCCCCGGCGAAGTAAAAACACGACCTCGTTCGCGTCGGCGTCTTCGACCTCATAGACCGCTTCCTCCAGGTCGCCCAGGCCGAGGCTCTCAAACGGGGTCGACAACGCGCCCCCGGCTCCTTTTGGAAGGTCGATCAACTCGACATGGAGTTCATCGCGCGGCGTCTCGTAGTAGTTCTTAATCCGCCACCCGGTGAGAACCCCACCGCGACTGCTCAACTCCACGCGCGCGAACTCGGACTCGAGCAAACCGCTCCACACATCGACAACCGGAGAATCCTCCGCTCCGAATAGACTCCCCCGGGCCTCTGACTCCTCGATCGCCTCGGGCGATCTATCCTTGCGAACGCGTTCGCTAATAGGGTTCGCGCGCTCCGTATCGAAGGAATACGTCTCTGAGCCTTCGGTTTCCTCCGCCGTGGCAACTTCGGCGGAGATCCGCGCGCGCTCCGCGGCCGCTCGGCGTTCCGGACCCCGGATTTCCTCCTGCCAAGCCAACCAGCCAGAGAAAACCGCCATCGACAGGGCGAACGCGAGAAGAAGGTTTCGGTCCAACGTTCAGCCTCGAGAAACCGGGTCGTAGCCACCCGGATTAAAAGGGTGGCAACGAAGCAGCCGGCGCAGCCCGAGCCAGGCTCCCCGCGCCGGACCGTGGGCCGCAATCGCTTGGCCCGCGTAACGCGAACAACTGGGCTCAAAGCGACAGGCGGGGCCCAACCAGGGGGAAAACCACGAGTGCCAGAAGTTGAGAAGAGCGACGAGCCCGCGTGTCAGCGACAGCCGCGAACCCACTGCAACAGTCTCATACGCTCGGTCGGCGGGTGGCCGTGCCGGCTGTTGCGGATTCGTCAATGGGTCATTTTCCTTTGCTGCTGCTTCACCGCGCGAGCCAGTGTTTGGTTGAGCGCAATTGCAACCCTACCTTTTTCAATCAGACGACTTGCCTTGGGGCGAGCGATTACAACCAAGTCCACGTTCTCCGGGAGCGCTCCACGCTCGCGACGAAACCAATCGCGAATACCCCTCTTGATCCGATTGCGGACTACGGCGTTGCCCACCCGGCGGCTCGCGCTGATGCCTACGCGGCTTCGGTCCGCGCCCAGTCTAGGCACCATTAGCATCACGAACTCTGCGCTTGCCGATCGGCTCCCCTCACGAGAAATTCGATCGAACTCTCGTGAGTCGAGCAAACGATCCGCCCGCCCAAAGCGGCCGGTTCGCTCGCTCACGATTATTTCGAAGCCACGCTGGTGGCTAGGCGCTTGCGCCCCTTCGCCCGCCGCCGGTTCAAAATCGCTCGGCCTGCGCGAGTCTTCATACGTTCGCGAAATCCGTGCTTCCGAAGCCGTTTAATCCGACTCGGTTGGTATGTTCTCTTCATGATGAAAAACTTTCACTGCGAGGGTTAACCCTGGATCCGCGCCCAATGGACTGCGGACCGGCTATTGGACGCCGTCGTCCTGTGCCGGCAAACGCGTGGCTTTTCATTGCCCCTGGTTTGCGGGGGTGCGATCCTAGCCAGCCCCAATCTCGGTTGCCAATGCGAGGCGCACCGAATGGCGTTTTCCAGGCCCAAATTGCCACCCCAGATGATATTGACTTGCCCTCGGCTCGTTCGCAGGCTCCGCCGCAAAGGCTTGTTCACTCTGCCCTGTCCCCATGTTAAGCTGACGACGAACCTGTCACGTTTGTCGGAGACGCCCGCTCGTTCCTGCCCGTGAAATCTCTCCGGACATTTTCCTGACAAATCTAAAAACATTTACCCATCAAGTACTTACATCTCTTTTGACGAGTTTCTTGACCGTTACTAACACAATCTATTTAAAAAAATCTAAAAAACAGAGAAGAGGTTGGGGATGAAACTATCCATCGAGAAAGCCGAGCTGTTGCGAGCCTTGACCCGGATTCAGGCGATCGTGGAAAAGCGAAACTCGATGCCTATCCTGGCCAATGTTCTCATTGAGGCGGAGAAGCGCGGCGACAAGGGAATTCTCCAATTTTCCGCAACCGATCTCGAGGTCGGCGTTCGCGCGCTTCACCCCGTTGACCTCGAAACCCCAGGTTCGTTGACCGTGGGGGCCAAAAAATTCTATGAGGTGGTTCGAGAACTCCCCGACGAAAGCGTACGGCTCGAATCCACGGCCAACTCCTACCTCGAGATTCGCTGTGGGCGTTCCCATTTCACCTTGGCGGGCACCGCGGCCGAGGAGTATCCAACTCTCCCCGAATTTTCACCCGAACAGACCGTGAGCCTTCCGGCCGAGCTCCTGTCGGGAATGATCGAGCGAACGATGTACGCCGCTTCGGTGGACGAGACCCGGTACAACCTCAACGGCGTCTATTTCGAAGTCCAAGAAGATCTGGGCAAGCTCAGAATGGTGGCCACGGATGGCCACCGCCTCGCGATGGTCGACCGCGAGGTCACGGGCGACCTGAAAGGCCTCCAGAGTGGGGTAATTATACCACGAAAAGGCCTCGCAGAGCTCAAAAGGCTGCTCGATGAGGACGATACCACCGAGGTTGAACTCGCCTTCGAGGGAAATAACGGCTTCGCACGCAAGGGCGAGGTCACCTTGGCCATGCGGCTCATCGAGGGGGAGTTCCCCAACTACCAACAGGTCATTCCCTCGGAGCCCGGGGTTCAGTTGATTTTGGACACCGAGCGCCTCGCCAAGTCCTTGCGCCGCGTCGTCCTTCTTTCATCTGAGCGAAGCCGGGCGGTGAAACTGGAAATTTCAGAAGGGGAGGCCGTCGTGACCTCGAATAACCCGGATTTGGGCGACGCCCGGGACGAACTCGACATCGACTACGCGGGCGAAAGGCTTTCGATCGGGTTCAACGCCCGCTATGTCCTCGATGCGCTGGCGTCGCTGCACGCGAAGGAGGTTCGTCTGGGCCTACAAGGGGATATTTCTCCCGCGGTCCTGGTCCCAACCAACGACGAAGACGCCTTGGCGGTCGTGATGCCCATGCGGATCTGAGCTTTCTCGGGTCCGGTCGCCCACCGAATTGAACCCGCGTCCGGGCCGGCCCTCGAGCGGCCATTAAAACCGAAATCCCCCAACCCCGCTGAAAAAGTGCATCCCGGCGGCGTCCACCGACCGAGAAAGCACGAAAGATGCGGCTCGGGCCGCTTTACGCCCCACCCCCTATTCGGTACTCTCAGCCGGGATCTGGGGCGGGAGGTGAAGCCGCGCTCCTAGGGTTCTCGGGGCCTTTTCGAAGCGCCTGAGCCGCCGCCCAGTATTCGGCCAAACGTTCCGCGCAGTGGGCGCAGGAAATTATGCTCGGTCGAGGTTTGAACAATCGAAGTCCGAGCAATGAGCCAAAGACGCCGAGCACGCATTGGGCCGGATCTAGGGGTAAGAGGCGTCAAAACCTCGGCGTCTCGCTAAGCGTCAAACCAACCATTCAGTAGGGCAGTAGGGAAACATCATTACGTGAGCTACGACGCGAGTTCGATCGAAGTCCTCGAAGGCCTTGACCCGGTCCGAAAACGCCCCGCTATGTACATTGGCACGACGGGACCGGCCGGACTGCATCACTTGGTCTACGAAGTTGTCGACAACTCTATCGACGAAGCGCTAGCGGGTTTTTGCAGCGAGATAAAAATTCAGATTCATCCGAACAACAGTATCACGGTGACTGACAACGGTCGGGGAATTCCTACTGGGGTTCATGCTGGCGAGGGGCGGTCGGCCTGCGAAGTCGTATTGACTACGCTTCATGCCGGCGGAAAATTCGACGAAAATAGTTACAAAGTCTCGGGCGGGCTGCATGGCGTTGGTGTCTCGGTCGTCAATGCTCTCTCCTCCAAACTCGACGTCGAGATTCGCCGAGAAAAGAAAATCTGGCACCAGTCGTACGTGCGGGGCGAGCCCGAGGGTCCGCTCGAAGAACGCGGTGAGACCGAGGAAACAGGAACAACCATCACGTTCCAGCCCGATAGCGAGATCTTCCGCGAAACCGAGTTTTCCTTCGATACGCTTTCTCAGCGTCTTCGCGAGCTTTCCTTTCTCAACGCAGGTGTTCGCATCGTCATACACGATGAGCGAAACGATAAGCATCACGACTTTTGTTATGAAGGCGGAATCGTCTCCTTCGTCGAGCACTTGAACAAGTCGCGCTCCCCGCTCCACGAAGAGCCGATTTTTATCTCCGATACCCGGCCGTTGCTCGAACGTGGCAGCGGAGAGGTGTCCGTGGAGATTGCGCTTCAGTACAACGACTCGTACAACGAAGCGGTCTTCTCGTTCGCGAACAACATCAATACGGTTGAAGGTGGGAGTCATCTCATTGGCTTCAGAACCGCCTTGACCCGCACGATTAACCGATACATCCAAGCGCAGGCGAAAGCCAAGACCAAGGGTGAAAAATTTTCGGTCACCGGCGATGACCTGCGTGAAGGCCTGACTGCGGTGATTTCCGTGAAACTCCCCCAACCGGAGTTCGAAGGCCAGACAAAAACTAAACTGGGAACGGGCGAAGTCCGAGGCCTGGTGGAGTCTATTCTCTATAAAGAGCTATCGAGAGTTCTCGAAGAAAATCCAAAGATCGCTCGGCCCATCGTCGGCAAAGTAGTCGATGCCGCGAAGGCCAGGGACGCTGCGCGCAAGGCCCGGGATCTGGCCCGCCGCAAGGGTGCCCTTTCGGATTTCAGTTTGCCCGGCAAGTTGGCTGATTGTCAGGAACGCGACCCAGCGCTCTGTGAAATTTTCATCGTCGAGGGCGAGTCCGCGGGTGGGACCGCGCGCCAAGGGCGCTTGCGGGCCACCCAAGCCATTCTCCCCTTGCGGGGGAAAATTCTCAATGTTGAGCGTGCGCGCCTCGACCGGATGCTGGCGAGCGCGGAAATTCAGGCCATCATCGCCGCGTTGGGCTGTGGGATTGGCCCGGATCTGAATATCGAGAAGATCCGCTATCACAAGGTCATCATCATGACCGACGCAGATGTGGACGGCTCACATATCCGCACGCTGCTCCTGACCTTTTTCTACCGTCAGATGCGCCCCATGATCGAGGCCGGTTATCTCTACATCGCACTGCCCCCGTTGTATAAAGCGAAGCGCGGCAAGCAGAGTCGCTATCTGAAAGACGAGCCCGCTCTCGACGAGTATCTCTTCGATCATGGCCTTGCCGAAGCTTCGGTGAATTTCGGTGCTGGACGCGTGGAAGACGAAGTGCTGGTGGGGTTGCTGAGGTCGGCGAGTACACGAAGGAAAATGCTCGATCGGTTTCGGGTGCGTCTCTTCGACGAAAGGGTCATCGATGCGGCCGCCACCGTGGGTTTGCCCGACGAGGCGACGCTCGGGGACGAACAGCAACTCCTCGAGGAGGTGGCGCCCAAGATCCAGGAGGCGTTCACGCGTTGCCAGGGTGACAGCGCGGGCGTGATCAACTGGACGGTCGAGGAGGATCGAGAGAACGAGTGCTTCCGGCTGGTGGCGAAGATGCGCCGAGGGGGGCAGGAACTGCGGACAGCTCTGGATTTGACGACGATCCAATCCGCCGAATTCCAGCGCATTCTGCGAACTCAGGCGGATTTCGACGAGGTTGGCCCTGCGCCCTATAACCTGACCCTGGGCGGGGAATCGGCTGTTGCCTTGCCCAGTGCTGTGGATCTCTTGGAGGGAATTCTCGCTCGCGGAAACAAGGGCGTCACCATCCAGCGCTACAAGGGCCTCGGAGAGATGAACGCCGAGCAGCTCGAAGAGACCACGATGAAGCCCGACAACCGAGTTCTGCAGCAAGTCCGGGTGGAGGACGTTGTCGAGGCAGACGATGTTTTCACGACGCTTATGGGTGAGGTCGTCGAACCGCGCCGGCGCTTTATAGAAGAGAACGCGCTCAACGTCGAAAATCTTGACGTTTAGGGAATAACATGGCCGACGAACCCATCGATGGTGAATTCGAAAATCCGGAAGGCGGGCCGCCGAGCGGCTCCGTTGAGGGGATTAATATCGAAGATGAGGTCAGGAGTTCATTCCTCGCCTACTCGATGTCGGTCATTATCAGCCGCGCCCTGCCCGACGTTCGCGATGGACTGAAGCCAGTTCATCGACGAATTCTCTACGCGATGAATCAGGAGGGGCTCCTGCCCAGCCGCCCGTACAAGAAATCGGTCGGTGTTGTGGGGGAAGTCCTCAAGCACTACCACCCCCACGGCGACAGCGCGGTTTATGAAGCGATGGTCCGCATGGCCCAGGATTTCTCATTGCGGTATCCGCTCGTCGACGGCCAGGGAAATTTTGGCTCCATCGATGGCGATTCCGCGGCCGCCTATCGGTATACCGAGTCCCGGCTGGGGGCCTTGGCGGTGGAAATGCTTCGGGACATCGACAGCGAAACCGTCGATTTCACCGAAAATTTCGACGGTCAGATGGAAGAGCCTGTGGTCTTGCCCGCGCGCTTCCCGAATCTTCTGGCCAATGGCTCTTCAGGAATTGCTGTGGGAATGGCGACCAATGTTCCCCCCCATAATCTGGCTGAACTCAGCGACGCCCTGATGCTCGAAGCCGAGAACCCCGATTGCACATTGGACGATCTGCTGGAGAAGATGCCGGGTCCCGATTTTCCCACCGGGGCTTTGCTCTGCGGAACCGAGGGGATCCGCAGCTACTTCGCCACGGGTCGAGGCCACCTGACCCTTCGCGCCAAGGCGGGTTTCGAAGAAACAAAACGCGGAATGCGAATCGTCGTTTCTGAGATTCCCTACCAGGTCAACAAGTCCGTACTCTTGGAGCGGATGGCCGATCTTGTCCGAGACGGGCGCATCCAGGGCATTTCTGACCTCCGCGACGAGTCCAATCGTGAGGGAATGCGCATCGTTGTCGAACTCAAGCGCGACGCGTCTGAGGACATCATCCTCAATCAATTGTACAAGATGACCCCGCTGCAGACGACGTTTGCCGTCAACCTCTTGGCGCTCGTGGGCGGGCGACCCCAGACGCTTTCGATTAAACAGGCGCTCCGACACTTCATCGAGTTTCGCAAGGAAGTCGTGATTCGCAGGGCGATCTATGATCTCGCCCGAGCCGAGGAACGCGCACATATCCTCGAGGGTTTCGTGGTGGCCCTCGACAACCTCGACGAAATAATCGCGTTGATCCGTGCGTCCGCAGATACCGCGAGCGCGCGCACTCAACTCGAGGAGCGCTTTGGGCTTTCCCAGCGCCAGGCCCAGGCGATTCTCGAAATGCGCCTCCGCTCGCTTACCGCGATGGAGCGCCAGAAAGTCATCGACGAACTCGACGAACTCAGGGCGAAGATCGCAGATCTGAACGCGTTGCTGGCGAGCGATGCCCGGATCCTTGAGGTGGTGGTGGATGAGTTGCGCGTGGTGGTGGAACGCTTCCGCGACGACCGGAGAACCGAGATCGTCGAAGCGGTGGACGGGATTACCAACGAAGACCTCATCGTTGAAGAGGACATGGTGGTCACTCTCTCGCACCTCGGGTACATCAAACGCAACCCGCTGACTTTGTACCGCGCCCAGCGTCGCGGGGGCAAGGGGGCTCGGGGTATGGAGACCCGGAGCGAAGATTTTGTCCGTCACCTGGGGGTGGCCTCGACGCACGCCTACCTGCTCTTTTTCACCAACCGCGGCCGCTTGCACTGGCTCAAAGTGCACGCGCTTCCCCAGCTGGGTCGGGCCGCCAAGGGCAAGGCCATTGTGAATGCTCTGCAGCTCGCCGAGGGCGAGGCGGTTCAGACCATGCTTCCCGTGCGGAGCTTCGGCGATGTCGGTGCGGACGAGTGCGTTGTCCTTTGCACGCGCAAAGGTGTTGTAAAGAAGACAGCCTTGAGCGCTTATTCGAACCCCCGGAAAGGGGGGATCATCGCCGTGAGTCTCAGCGAAGGGGACGAACTGATCTCCGCCGAGCGCTCAGACAGCGAAAGCGCGATCCTGATCGCGAGCCAGAGCGGAAAATCGATTCTTTTCGAGGAAAGTGATATCCGTCCCATGGGCCGTACGGCGGTGGGTGTACGCGGCATCGCGTTGGGTCAAAGCGACACCGTGGTGGGGATGAAGGTGCTCCGCCCGGGTTCAACGATTCTAACCCTTACGGCCAACGGATACGGTAAGCGAACCCGACTCGAGGATTACCGCGTTCAGCGCCGCGGCGGCCAGGGGATTATCAACATCAAGGCTACGCCGCGAAACGGCGATGTCGTGGGGGTCGCCCAAGTGGGCGATGGGGACCATGTCATGCTGATCACCGACGGCGGAAAGGTCTTGCGTTGCCCTGTGGCGGGGATTTCCGTTATGGGGCGAGCGACCCAAGGTGTTCGGGTGATGAAACTTGGGTCTGGCGAAAAACTCGTCGCCTTGGCTCGTCTGGCCGAGGGAGATGTGGCGGCGGGAGCCACAGTCGAAGAGTAGCGGCGTTGAGGTCGGACTGGTTTCCAGGCCATGCGTTCGAAGTTGCACCGCGATAGGAGACAGTTCTGGCAGCCAAAAGAAGATCGAGAGTGGGTCCTTCCTTCCAGGCGTCTCGCGAAGCCTTCAAGTCTGCCAAGCGCTGCATCCCAGGCGGGGTCAACAGCCCGGTACGCGGCTTTGGCTCGGTGGGCGGTACGCCGCTCTTTATCGAGCGCGGCAAGGGTTCTCGAATTTGGGATATCGACGGCAATGAATACATTGACTACGTGGGTTCCTGGGGCCCGCTGATTCTCGGCCACGCCGACCCGGGTGTCCTCAAGGCCATGCGTGAGACGCTCAAACAGGGCACGAGTTTTGGGGCTCCGACAGAAATCGAAACTCGGCTCGCCCAGGCGATTTGCCGCGCGCTGCCTTCGGTGAAGAGGGTTCGGATGGTGTCCTCGGGCACCGAGGCGACAATGAGTGCGATTCGCCTCGCGCGCGCGGCTACGGGTAGGGATCGCGTCCTGAAGTTTGACGGCTGCTATCACGGGCACTCCGACGGTTTGCTCGTGGGCGCGGGGAGTGGAGTCGCAACCCTCGGAATTCCGGGCTCGCCGGGTATCCCCGCGGCGATGACCGAACTCACCGTTCAGGCGCCTTACAACAACCTTGAAGCGGTGGCCGCGGCCTTCGCGTCCTGGCCCGGTGAGATCGCGTGCATCATCGTCGAGCCGGTGGCGGGAAATATGGGGTGCATTCTTCCGCGTCCGGGTTTCCTCAAAGGCCTTCGTGCGCTGTGCGACGCCGAAGGGGCGTTGCTGATTTTCGATGAAGTCATGACGGGCTTTCGGGTTGCCGCGGGGAGCGCCCAAGGTCTGTACGGCGTTCGCCCCGACCTCACGTGCTTGGGTAAAGTCGTCGGGGGTGGAATGCCAGCAGCCGCCTATGGGGGGCGCAACGATTTGATGCGTCGAGTCGCGCCCGCTGGAGATGTTTACCAGGCCGGCACGCTCTCTGGAAATCCGGTGGCCATGGCGGCAGGCTTGGCCACACTTGAACGCTTGGAGGCACCGGGTGTCTATGAGCGGCTCGGTGCCCGGGCCCAGGCGCTCGCCCAGGGGCTTCAAACCCTCGCCGAAGAGATCGGAGTGGAGCTAACCACCACGTCCGTAGGCGGAATGTTCGGGTTTTCCTTCCATCCGGGTCCCATTGACTGCTTTACCCAGGCCCAAGAAAACCACGAGGCCCGCTTCCGCCGCTTCTTCTCCCGCATGATCGAGGGCGGGGTCAACCTCGCGCCCTCGGCGTACGAAACCGGGTTTGTGTCCCTGGCACATACTCAGGCGGACATCGGGCGGACCCTCGAAGTGGCTAGAAAAGGGCTGGAGGCCGCGGCCCGGGTCCGTTGAGGCCCTTCGGTCGGTCGGCTATGCTGCGCGCCGTTTCACGGGCCGCCGCGGAGATCGCCGCGGTCCCAGGTGTAAAGAGGCTTCGGGTTTTTTGTCTATGTTGCGGCACGGCTTGCGACGATCAAAATCCCTCGGAATCGACACACCCCGCGCCGCCTCGCGTGGGATCGTTTGCAGAACGAATTTACGCACGGCGCGGCCGCCGGGTGTTCGGGTGGTCGGTCGAATATCGCGTTGATGACAGAACTTGGAGAATGAAGCGACAAGACAGAACCGAAGAGCAAACAAGCGCTGAGCCGAGCTGAAAGAGCCGAAAATGGAAAACGGCAAACCCGGAAAATCGAGCAACCCATTGAGTGGTCGCTACAAGACCGGGATGGGCGCCAGATATCAGGGCGCGATGGAAGCCGTCCTTGCAATCCCAATCGGAGCTGGGTTCGGCCATTTTGCCGATCGGCAGTGGGAGTCCGCACCGATCGGGCTTCTCATCGGACTGGCCCTGGGTTTCGGGGCATTCATTTTACGACTGATGCGGATGCGGCCCTCGGACACCGAGACTTCTGATTCGTCGCCGGAATAAGCGAACGCGCCAACCCAACCCCAACCCCGCCCCAAAAGCAGAAAACTCAGAGAGCGCAGGACGGAGATTTTTCAGTTGCAACAAGATTCTGCCATTCGACTCATAATCGGAATGGGGCTTATCGTCGCCGCCCTATTTGCGCTTGTGGGTTCGCCCGAACAGGGGCTCGCGGCGGTTGCCGGAGCGGGTCTTGGGCTCTTCAACTACCACTGGCTTTACCAGGGCGCCGTTCGATTTTTCGAAGCCGCCGAGTCGGGGGGGGTCAAGGGGGGCTCATGGATGATCGTGGCCGTTCTTCGGATGGGATTTCTCGCGGCCGCTCTGGCCCTTTTGACAAAGATGGGCTTGGCCCCGGCGGGTCTGATCGCGGGCCTTTCGGTTCCGGTGTTCTCCCAGGTGATTTGGACCACGCGTAAAGCATTCAATCGATCCGCACGGGTGCGGAGTTAGGAACTGGGTATGAATCTCTACAGTATCATGGCGGGTCAGATTCCCCCGGTCGTCCAGGCGACGGCGTTGGTCGTTGTCCTGCTTCTGATGGCGGGTGTGATCGTGCGGAGTCGACTCGCGGCTGCAGACGGTGGCGCGCTGCCCGACGAAGGAATCTCGCTGCGCAATGTCTTTGAGATTCTGGTCGAAGCCCTCGCCGAGCAGGGGCGATCGATCATCGGTGAGAACTACCGAACTTATTTTCCGCTGGTGGGAGCGATCTTCTTCTTTATTTTGATTGGCAACGTGATGGGCCTGATTCCGGGGCTCGGCGAGCCCACTACGGGAAACGTGAACACCGCCGCTGCGTGGGCATTGATTTCATTCGCCACCTACAACTACGTGGGGATCCGCCAGCACGGCTGGAAATATGTCTATCAGTTCATGGGTCCGGCCCTGTTGAATCTCAACATTGGGGGCAAGGATTACCACGTACGAATTCTGACCCCGATTTTTTTCCCTCTGGAGTTGGTTCTACACGTCGCTCGAATCATTACCCTGACGGTTCGTCTGATCGCGAATATGTTCGCCGACCACGCGGTGGTCGGCGTCTGGATCGGAATCGTTCCCATTGTCATCCCGGCCATTTTTATGGGCCTGGGACTGTTCGTCGCATTCCTACAGGCCTTCGTCTTTGCGCTGTTGACCATGATCTATATCGGCCAGGCCCTGGAAGAACCCCACTAAGGGGTGAATTGATTTTTTCATCGTCCGGGTAGAGAGCCCGGCGCATTGCTCGGAAGGAGAAGAACTTGAAGATTGTGATTCGTACGTTGTTTTGGATGCTCGTGATGGCGGCATTTCCGGCCCTTGCCTTGGCGTCCGATGGGGCCGCAGCGGGGGGTGCTGACACCGCGATGAATGCCGGTAGGGCCATCGGTGCGGGTATCGCGATTGGTGCTGCTGGACTGGGTTGCGGTATCGGGATGGGTTTGACGGCGGGCAACACGACCGCGGGCATCGCGCGAAATCCGGGTGCTGCGGGGGCGATGTTCACGAACTTCATCCTCGGCATGGTGCTGATCGAATCCGTCGCGATTTACGGATTGCTCATCGCGTTCCTCATTATGCCCTGAGATCATGCCCCGAGATTATGCCCTGAGATCATGCCCTGAGATCATGCCCTGAGACCAAGCCCTTGAAATCAAGCCTTGAGATCATGCCCCGGGGTGCGGGCGCTCCGGGTTTGGGCAGCAATGCCGGGCTCGGAGCCGGGCTTGGAAAATGTCGGGCTCGGAAAAACCGCACCGAAAAAACCGCGATGAAGACCCGCGACTAAGACCCACGACTAAGACCCGCGACGCCCCAAGAGCTGGCCCATAGGCCCGGTCCTTGGGGCGTCTGTCTTTTTGGGTTCGGTCGGGTGGCGCTTGTTTGGTGCTTGTTGGGCGCTTGTTTGGTTGTTGGCTTGGGTGACTCGCGAAGTGAGTCGCCGGGCGAAAACTCGGAGAGGGCTTCACCCCGTTCAGAACCCGCTCCGAACCCTGTGTTTCCGCCCGGCGACTCGGGCACCCGCCAGCCCCCGGTCCCGTTAGAGGGGTGAGGCGGGTCATCGTCGAGTGACGACGCGCTCTTCTAGAGCAAGGCGCGTGCCGAAGCGCGGCCGTGCCCGATCCCCGGACAGTGCGTTTTCGGACCCCATCGTGCCCGAACGCTCACACGGAGCCCGTTGCCTCGGGTTCACCCCGGTGCGGCTCGTGCTCGACGCATGGACTTCGCCGTGTCAGACTCGGTGCCCACGCGGGGTTCGTGTGAGTGCGCTCAGTCCGGAGGACCTCCTCCGGTCCGCGGCCAGTAGGAGATTCAGTGCAGTCGAAGCGGGGGTGGCTGATCGCCTTCGAGGGCATCGATGGAGCGGGCAAGACCACTCAGGTGGATTTGCTCGCCGCCGCCTTGCGCAAGGACGGTCGAAACGTCGTCGCGACCCGGGAGCCCACCGACGGCCCGCATGGGGCTCGAATTCGCGGGCTGTCGAGTCGGGGTACTCCCATTTCGCTCGAGGATGAACTCGAATGCTTCATCGAGGACCGCAAGGAGCATGTTCGGGAACGAATTGCTCCGGCGCTCGAGCGCGGTGATGTGGTCATCACCGACCGCTATTATTTTTCCAACGTCGCCTACCAGGGGGCCCGGGGCCTTTCGCCGGCCGAGATTCTCGAGCGCAACGAGGCACTCTTCCCGCCCCCCACGGCCGTGGTCCTTCTCGAAATGTCGGCGAGGCATGGGCTGGGTCGGGTTCGTGCGCGCGGAGAAGATCTCAACCGTGCCTACGAGAACGAGGATTTTCTTGCTCGGGTGGCCGAGATCTATGCCGGAATTGAGCGCCCGTATCTCGTGCGCGTCGAAGCGACCGGCTCTGCCCAAGAAGTCCACAATGCGGTTGTTCGCGCATTGACGCCGCTGCTCGAAGCCGGATGAAATCGCCGGCTCACCGGCTCATCCCAATCCCACGCAATCAGAAAAAGAAGCCGTCGTCGTCCTCTTCGGCGGGCGGAGGCTCTTTGGGAATCGGAATTTCGGTGGGTTGGGTAAGCGCTTCCTGCCAGAGTTGCCGAACTCCCAAGGCCACCGAGCTGAGCGCAGCGAGAAGAAGGAACCCCGACGTGTGTTCGCCCGGAGCATTGAAACCCGGAATCGAAAGCGATTCGGCGCCCCAATCCGCGGCCAGGTGAATGCCGGAAAACGCGCTGGCCAACAGAATGGGGGGAAGAATCGACCCGCTGGCCAGGCGCGCGAGCCCCATCAAAGCACCGAGTATCAGCCAGCTGGTGAGGGGAACCAGGGTGTCACCGGGTGCGCCCGAGGCTGGAAAGTGGACGAGCGAATACAAAACTGCGGTGATCAGGAGCCCCCGCCCTCGCCCAAGTCGCGCCACCAGCCCTTGCATGATGAGACCAAAAAAGAAGAAGCCCTCGACGATGGGCACGATCCCCAAGGCAACGGTGGCGGTCTCGGCCAGCGCGTAAGGGGATTCCGGATTCATCAGGGACTCCAACTCTTGACGAAGTTCCTGAAACTCCGGCGTGACGGGTATGATGATTTTCCAATAGTTGTCGATTTCGCTGACCAGGAGAACCACCGGGAGCAGGCAGAGCAGCGCGCCGAGAAGCGCGGGGGAAAAGCCTTGCAGTCCCAGACGCAAATTATGCGGTTGCGCGACGCGCTGGCTTGCCAGGGTGGCTACGCCTCCTAGCCCCAGCGCGTAGCCGATACCCATGGCGGCCATCAGCGAGGAGGGGTCGATGAGCCCGCTGGCCAGGGCCAATGAGGCGACGAACGAGGAGGCGAAGAGGCCGGCCAGGGAGAGCATCACCGCAGTCATGGGGCTCGGAAAAATTTCCGACGGCGTTTCGTCCGCGGCGGAGGAGTTTCGAGTGGGCTCGTTCATGGGGCTGGGTTTGTTTCTCCGAAAGTGAGCGGATCCGGGCGAGGCCCAGAAGAATTTCTTAGTGAGCCGACCGGTGCGAAGCGAAAAGTTCGGCCAGCGCTCTTCCGGTATGGGATCGCTCGCAGCGAGCGATCTCTTCCGGAGTGCCCTGGGTAACAATTTCGCCACCTCCGCTGCCGCCTTCGGGTCCCATATCGACTACGAAGTCGGCGCTTTTGATGACGTCGAGGTGATGCTCGATCACGAGGACTGTATTCCCTCGGGCGACCAGACGCATCAAAAGTTCGATCAGTTGCCGGACATCGGATAAATGCAGCCCCGTGGTGGGTTCGTCCAGAAGGTAAAGGGTGCGACCGCTGTCGCGTCGAGCGAGTTCTTTGGCCAGTTTCACCCGTTGGGCCTCGCCACCCGACAGCGTGGTCGCCGGCTGGCCCAGGCGGAGATAGTCCAGTCCCACGTCGAGAAGCGCCTGCAGGGCTCGGCGGACGGAGGGGACATTTTCCATGAAGGCAACCGCCTCTTCTACCGTCATGGCGAGCACATCCGCGATGCTTCGGCCCTTATAGTGAATCCCAAGGGTTTCCCCGTTGTAGCGTTGGCCTCCGCAGACCTCGCAGGTGATGAAGAGGTCGGGCAGGAAATGCATCTCGACCCGCAAGCTGCCGCCTCCCTGACAGGCTTCGCAGCGCCCTCCGGCCACATTGAACGAGAAGCGTCCGGGGTCGTATCCCCGAGCGCGGGCTTCGGGAACCTGACTGAAGAGCTGGCGAATTCCCCCGAAGGCCCCGGAATAGGTCGCGGGATTGGAGCGGGGGGTCCGACCAATGGGCGCCTGATCGACGTCGATGACTTTTTCGATGGCGTCCTCGCCTTCGAGGGATTCGAACGCTCCGGGCGCGTCGAGGGCGCCGTATAGGCGAGCGGCCAAAGCCCGGTGCAGGGTCTCGCCGACCAGCGTCGACTTGCCCGAGCCCGAAACCCCGGTGACTACGGTGAGCGCGCTCAGGGGCAGTTCGAAGTCTACGGCCTTGAGATTGTTGGCCCTGCACCCGCGTAGGCGAATCGCCTTGGATCCGGGCTTGCGCAGCGGGGGTCGCTCGGGGATCGGGATCGATTCTCGCCCGGCCAGCCAGGCACCGGTAGGCGACTGAGGATCCCGGGCGAGAGCGTCGGGGGGGCCCTGGGCGACGACTTCACCGCCGTGGATACCCGCGCCGGGTCCCATATCGATGACATGGTCCGCCGCCCGAATCGTGGCTTCGTCGTGCTCCACCACAACCACGCTGTTGCCGTTGTCGCGCAGGCGCACCAAGCTTGAAAGCAGCCGGGCATTGTCCCGGCTGTGCAAGCCGATGGAAGGTTCATCGAGGATATAGAGAACGCCGAGCATGGAAGAGCCAATCTGGGTCGCGAGGCGAATGCGCTGGGCCTCGCCTCCGGAAAGCGTCGCGGCTGGCCGATCGAGACTCAGGTAGTCGAGTCCGACATCGGCGAGGAAGGCCAGGCGCTCGCGGATTTCCACGCCCACGCGCCGAGCGACATCCAGTTGTCCGCTGCTACCCGTTTCGGCGCCGGCTTCACTTATGCGGGCCTCGAAGGTTTCGAAAAACGCGCGGAGTTCGGCGATGGACAGCGCGCTCAACTCATGAATCCCGTGGCCGTCAAGCCGAACGCTGCGGGCCTCATCGCTCAGGCGGGTGCCCGCGCAGTCCGCGCATGGGCTTGGAATCTGAAAGCGTTCGAGCTTGGTGTCTTCTCGGCGCTGGAGTTCGTCGATCACGCCGTGCCAGGGTCTCTTTGCCCGGGTTTTGCGCGGTTTGCCCGAGCGTGTGGGGCGCCCGCCGACGGAAAAATCGACTTCGTCGGGTAGGCCCTCGAGAATCGCCGAACGGACCTTTGCGGGCAAACGTTGCCAGGGGGTGTCGAGGTCGACCTTCAGATGCTCGGCAAGGTCGGCCAGAACCTGGGCGTAGTAGCGGACATGGCGTTTCTGCTGCCACGGTTCAATGGCGTCTCGCAGCGCTTTGCTGGGGTCAGGAATGAGTAAACCAGCATCGAAGCGGCGCTGGACACCGAGCCCATCGCAGTCCGGGCAGGCGCCGGCCGGGCTGTTGAAGGAAAACATCCGCGGCGTGATTTCGGGAAGCGAGATGCCGCAATCCGCGCAAGCGTTCGAGCGAGAGAGCAACCACTCCGCCCCGCTCTCGTTCTTGGCTTTTTCACGATCGCGAGTCGGGGCCTGGACCAGAACAATGGCCAAACCGTCGGCGAGATCCAAAGCGGTTTGAAGGGATTCTTCGACGCGACCCTGGCCGCTTTGGCGGACAACGATTCGGTCCACCACAAACTCGATGTCATGTCGGCCCTGGCGGGCTAAGCGAATGTCCTCCTCGAGTTCGCGCATGACGCCATCGATCCGCGCGTACACGTAGCCTCTGCGCCGCATCTCATCGAGTTCTTTCCGGTACGCGCCCCGGCGTCCGCGAATCATGGGGGCGAGAATTTGTATGCGAGAGCCTTCATCGAGTTCCATGACGCGGTTGGTCATCTGGCCCACCGTCTGAGGCGCGATGGGGTTGCCACACCGCGGGCAATGGGGCTTTCCCGCTCGCGCAAAGAGAAGCCGCAGGTAGTCGGAAATTTCGGTGGCGGTGCCCACGGTGCTTCGGGGACTGCGTCCGATACTGCGTTGCTCGATGGAGAGTGCCGGGGAAAGGCCTTCGATGGATTCGACGTCGGGTTTTTCGAGTTGGTCGAGGAATTGACGTGCATAGGGAGAAAGCGATTCGACGTAGCGCCGCTGTCCTTCGGCGTAGAGGGTATCGAACGCGAGGCTCGACTTGCCCGAGCCCGACGGGCCGGTCAGCACGACAAACCGATTTCGCGGAATCCGAACGCTGACATCGCGCAAATTGTGGGTACGCGCCCCGCGGACCACGACTTCATCGTGCTGAGTCGCGCGTCCGAGTCCGGGAATCGAATCCAGTAGGCTCGGGCCCGAGATCACGGCCGTGACGACGCCTCGGCGTAAATTCCCTTGCGAGAGACATAGATTTGCTTGCGAACCGTTTCGAGCCAGCTCAGGTATTCCTTCTCCATCTCGTGCCGGGAAATTTCCTCGCGAAGCTGGGGCTCAGCGGCTTCGAAACTGACGGGCGAAAACGTCCGCCGCCCGACGAGTTGAAGCACATTGCAGCCGAAGGGCATGGGGATCGCGTCGCTCACATCGCCGTCCTGCATGTTGACGACGGTCTCGGCCATCCAGGGGGCGATTTCATCGGTGTGGAACCAGCCGAGTTCGCCCTCTTGTTCGGGATTCATTTCGGTCACTTGCCGGGCCATCTCGCGGAACGCCACGTCGCCCGCGCGAATTTGGTCCGCGGCATCTTGTGCGATGAGGCATGCCGTGGGCTGGTCACGTCCGCTCTGGTCTCCCGCAGCGACTAGGATATGCCGCAAGTTGACTTGCTCTCCGCCCTGGCGCTGGTCGCCATAGCGTTCGAGATAAGCGAGCTCGACTTCTTCCTGCTCCACCCGGACCTGGGATCGCACCAGGCTGTTCAGGACACGAGAGCGCTCGAGTTCGCTTTTGAGCTTGCTGCGGTATTCGTTGAGGGTCAGCCCGTGGCTCTCTACACTGGCTTGCAGTTGGGCGACGCTGAGTCCGTTATCCAACGCGATGTTGCGCACGGTCTCGTCGATCTCTTCTTGGGTGGCGTCCATTTCGAGGCGGGTCACGATGCTCTCGATCAGCTTGGCCTCGATCAGACGGTCCAAAGCTTCGCCACGAACTTTGCTGATCTCCGCCGGGGGAGCGTTGGCGGCCCGCATCCGCTCGGTGATGGGCTGCGCCAATGCTTCCACTTCGGAAATCAGCACATAGCGGTGTCCGACCTGGGCCGCGATGCCGTCGATCAGAACCTCGGCGCCTTGGATCGTTTGGGGGCTTCCGATCCCCAGGCCGATTCCTGTCGCGAGGACCGTCAAAGCCAACCCGGCCCGGCGCCACCGCACGGGCGGAGTCCGAGAAGTGTTGGGGGCAGGGTCCCAGAGCGAAGGGCGAAGCGGGTAGGATTTAAGGGCCAATTTGTCTCCGGTCTGGCCCCGTGGGACTCGGAGCAGCGAGCGCAGTCTAGCGAGTCCCCCGGCGATCAGCCTCGCCTGGGTGGGGGCTGGGCGAACGCCTGGCCGGAAGTCGAGGAAGGCGTTCGGGCAAGACCCTTCGCTGGGCCCCGCTCGGCCCGAGGAGCTCGAATTCTATCTTGATTTACAATTTCTGTTCGAATCGCACAATCGCGGGATATTAATATCTCTAAGACTTGACGAGATATGTATATCGGATATAAACATCTCTATCCCGATGCCTTCACAACCCCGGATATTTACATCAACCACTACCGTCTCCAAGGCACCCGAAGCTCGCGAGCGAATTCTTGGGGCGGGGGCCGAGATGCTGGCCGCCCGCGGCCTGGGCCAGGTGAACACCAACTCCATTGCCCGCGCGGCCGGCGTGGGGGTGGGCACTTTCTATGCGCACTTTGAGGACA
>LWDU01040480.1_pt2 | contig 31460 bp, 25 predicted proteins | sample 727161 | NCBI WGS metagenome assembly LWDU01 (sample SAMN04566230, study PRJNA314399) | hydrothermal vent metagenome | isolation source: deep sea hydrothermal plume seawater | place: Mexico: Gulf of California, Guaymas Basin | collected 2004-07-11
GGGCTTTGCATAAAAATGGAGCCCCCGTCGACCATGCCCTGTAACGGGTTGCCACTTAGCAAAGCGGTCGTGTCATTGAGAACGATAAGATTCACGTGTTCTAATTCGGCGTGCGAGAAGATGTGTGAGTTGGCAACGGTCAGGTAATAGGTCGTCGGCAAGCCTTTCTTTTCCGAACCGTATTTCGGATAGGCTTGAACGTCCTTACCGAACACCTGTCCACCAATCGTTGCGATGACTTTGTTGGTTGTCACCGATCCGAACCCACCAATCGAGTGGCCACGCATCGAAAACGCACCATCCGGTCGTAAATCGGGATCCTCGGTTTGCGACAAGGCCAATTGATGTGCTATCCCCAGGCAGAAAAAGTCGGCGCCGTCGTTGATCATGTTGTCGAAGACCGCGATCAAGTCACCAGGTCGGACATCTCGGCTACCCAAGCCGGCTGCTCCGTGGAATATTCGAGGGATTCGGTCAATCTTCTCCATGCCGTTTTGGCCATTCAAAGCGTCGCAAAACGCGGCTTTGATCTCTCGCGTCAAGTGGTTCCCGGTGGTCGAAAGCGGGTCATCCATACGTTCCAATATAGAAAACGCCTTGCAATTCTTCAGGGCCTCGACGATCTGTTGCGCGGGAAACGGACGGAAACAATAGATATTGATGCAGCCCGCCTTGACACCTTTCTCCCGCAGGTAGTCAACGGTTGTTTGAGCCGTTTCCATGTAGGAGCCAAGGCCGATCAAGATGTACTCGGCATCCTCACACCGATAAGGTGCGATGTAGTCGTACTTCCGCCCCGTTTTTTCGTAGAATAGCTCGAACGCCTCCTCCAAAGCCGGTCCCACTCGATCGTAGTACCAGCGTTGGGCGATCTTGCCTTTCATGTACGAGTCTTGATTCTGAACCACTCCAGACATCAACGGGTTGTCCGGATCCATCAAGTTGGTCAGTTTTTCCTTGGGATCATCCACGAATTCCTTCATGAATTCGGGCTCTAGCAACCTGACGCTCTCGACCGTGTGGGTCGTCAAAAAACCGTCCTGTACGTTCATAAACGGCGTTTCGCACGCTTCGGCGACACGTCGCGAAATGAGACAAAGGTCACCGGCTTCCTGGGCGTTGCGGGCAAACAGTATCCCCCACCCACAATCGGCAACGCTCATCACGTCGTCATGTCCGGCGTGCACATTCAAACTTTGGCTAGTCAACGCCCGCGAGCCAATATTGAACACGATGGGGAGCCGTTTCCCAGAGATCGTATAGAGCACTTCTTTCATCAGGACCAATCCCTGGCCCGACGTAAAGTTCGTCACACGGCCGCCTGCGGCGGCGAAGCCCTCGCAAAACGTCGCCGCTGAGTGCTCGCTCTCCGGCTCGACGAAAATCAAGCTGTCGCCCCAAAGGTTCTTGCGACCATTGTGGACGGCCGCGTTGAATCCGCCGCCCATCGTCGTTGAGCTGGTGATCGGAAAGGCACCGCAGCCCTGGCAGACCTGCGTTTCGACCCAAACGACGGCCTCCGCACCGTCACAGGTCGTCGGCATTCCGGTATACTGATATTTGGAATCTACCGCTTCGGGGTCTTGTGTCACCTCGTCGCGATTGCTGATCTCTGTTGCCATTATTGTGATTTCCTCAATGATTGAACCGGGTACGGAAGGATGTTGTCCCGTTTTTGGGCATCCAACTCCCGTGGCGTCCTCAGTGAAAAGCTAACTCAGGAGACCGTCTATGATACCGGGAAACACCTTCTCAAGCAAACCTTGCAACTTTCATTAAACACCGCGATAATGGTGTTAACTGCCTCCTAATGACGTAAGATCACCCCCGGTTTTGTATAGTTGCCATGCCCCAAAAGACGATTGACGCACTCCTTGAGCAACTTGACCTCTCAGTCGAAGAGCTCGCAAAACTTTCCAGGCTCGATACTTCACGTGTTCTGGCGATCGTTTCCGGGCGTTGGACGCCAAGTCCGAAGGAACGGGAACAACTTTCCGCCGCTTTGGGGGTTTCGGTCGACGAGGTGAGTTGGGGGCACACAATGAGCGTTCGGAATGTCCGCTACCATCGCTACGGATTAAAGGAGGACTTCTAATGGCATTGGGTGTTGCCGAATTGTGCCAGCAGCACGAGCTCACCTTTGACGATTTGGTGTCGCGCAGTGGCTTGGATGACAATAAAGTACGCGCCATCCTGCTCGGCCGCTGGACGCCAAGTCCTGCCGAACGGAAGAGAATTGCCGACGTCTTTGAAGTGGCGGTGGACGAAGTGGTCTGGGGACATAGGACACCCATCCAACACATCTATGGCCATGGTCCCGGCTAGGTTAGCTGGCGGCCCGATTCATAGGGCCGGGCTGGTCCTACATGCGGGCACCGCAATGCGAAGCGTAGGAGATTCCATTCTTGCCCGAGGTTGAAACGCCGTTCGTCCCTCATCCCTGGTTCCGCAGTCCACATGCGCAGACGATTTTTCCTGCATACGCATGGCACGGTTCTCCTCGACCACCTGCCATTAGACGCCTTGTTCCGGTCTCCGATGGAGACCAGATCGTCCTTCACGAGGATGAGACGCCAGTAGCCGAGCGAATTGTCGTGCTGCTCCATGGCCTGAATGGTTCGGCGCAGTCGCCCTACGTCTTGCGGATCGCCGCCAAACTTCGCCAACGGGGCTTTCATGTTGTCCGGGTTGACCTCCGAGGCCACGGTGAGGGCATGGATCTGGCACAAAAACCGGGCCACGCTGGTCGAAGTGACGACGTGGCGGCGATCCTAAAGTACCTGTCGATCAATCACCCGCAGGCGAAATTCGACCTGGTCGGGATTTCGCTCGGCGGCAACATTGCGCTAAAAATGCTCGGCGAGATGAACGACGAGAGTCGCGAGGCGCGACGCCTCGTAAGGGCAGCTGTAGTCGTCTGTCCGCCAATCGACCTAGTCGCTTCATCGACGCACATGCTGCAGCCACAGAGTCGCCTCTATTCTCGCGCTTTCGTTAAGAAGTTGATCAAACTGTTGCGGCGCCGCGCTCGGCAGGGCATGACCATTCCGTTCCCCTCACCTTTACCCAAGACCGTCTGGGACTTTGACGATCGAGTCACCGCTCCGCTCAGTGGCTTTCGCGATGCGACGGAATACTATGAACAATCAAGCGCGTCGCGAGTCCTGGATCATGTGATGACTCCTACACTTCTCATCGCATCGCAAGATGATCCCATCGTGCCTGGTTCCATTTTTCAGCGTGACTTTCCAGAAAACATGACTGTTTGCCTGCCGCAACACGGGGGACATGTCGGGTTCTACGCCGCCCGCAACGGTGATCCAGACAGGTACTGGATGGACTGGCGAGTCGTCGATTGGCTGTGTAAAAACTAATCCACTCTATTGATAACGGGACCGAACGCTTCGTGCCTTCGTGTGCGAAGATCGGTCATCATCTCACACGAAGACACAAAGATACCAAGGAGAATCCGAACGCCTGCTTTCATTCGGTGTTCGATATTCGATAAATAGTGGACCATGAAGAAGCAAGAACGCGCTGACTACATTCGAGCGAGACTCAAGCAACTCTATCCGCAACCGAGCATTCCGCTCGAACACAGTGATCCCTATACACTGTTGATCGCGGTTCTTCTGAGTGCTCAATGTACGGATCTCCGCGTCAACGCGGTGACACCCGGGCTGTTCGAGTTGGCGGACGTTCCCGAAGTCATGGCACAATTGCCCGTGGAAACGATTGAGGACGTTATCAGGCCGTGTGGATTGTCGCCGCAAAAGTCGAAGGCAATTCGGCGACTCTCGGAAATCCTTCGCGATGAATATGCAGGTGTTGTACCCGAGACATTTGAACAACTTGAGCAGTTACCCGGCGTGGGCCACAAGACGGCGAGCGTGGTGATGAGCCAGGCGTTCGGCCATCCGGCCTTTCCGGTCGACACTCACATCCATCGGCTCGCGCAACGATGGGGATTGACCAATGGCAAGAACGTTGTGCAAACGGAAAAAGATCTGAAACGTCTCTTTCCACAGGACTGTTGGAACGTCTTGCACTTGCAAATTATTTACTACGGACGACAACATTGTAGTGCGCGTGGGTGCGATGGAACGAGTTGTGAAATTTGCAAGAAGTGCTATCCGCGGCGAGTGAATCCTGTCGTTACCCGGAAGGCATGAAAATCAGCCGGCACTCGTTAGCGTCCGGTTCTTGTACATGGAACGTGTGAATTGGTTTAAGCTCGACGTCTCGATGTAGTTTTCAATCCTAGTTCCACCGGCACAGGGCCGGTGGGGTAAATCCCACAAAGTCGACCAAAAGACAGACCGCTAGCGCCTTCGCTCATAGGTGACCACCGGCGACTCGTACTCGGTCCCAATCCATCGCGACACCGAGGCCGGGACGATCTGAAACGGTCGTATAGGGCCACTGGATATCGAGTGGGTTTTTCGCGATGGAAAATTCGTGATAGGACGGGCCCAGTGAATCGCCTGGGTGTGTTTCGACCTGCATATTCGTGCAACCTACGACTAAGTGCGCCATCGCGGCGGTGGCCACGTCGTATTCCAAATTTGAGCCGATTGTGCAAGCGATTCCGTGTTCTGCCGCCAATTCGACGATCTGCTGCGAACGGTGAATTCCCCCGTTCTTTCCGGGGTAGACACTGATTACGTCGCAACACTCATTGCGGATAAGCTCGTGGGCGTGAATCAGGTCAAAACAGATGTCATCGGCCATGATCGTCACACGGGCCAACGATGCATAGTCGCCGTCGGGGGTCGGTTGTTCTACGAGTGCCAGATTGCAGTCTTCCATCGCGTTGATACAGTGGATCGCGGTTTCAACATTCCACCCACAGTTGGCGTCGATAGTCAACTGTCGTTCCGATCCAATGACCGCGCGGACTGCGCGGACGCGATCGATGTCGTCCTCGGCCTTTCCACCAACCTTCACCTTGATCGTGTTGAAGCCTGCTTCGACAAGTTCGGCGGCTCGCTGTTGAGCACGTGGTACGTCAAACGCGCCCATCGAGAAACGATTTTCATACTGGAGTCCGCGGCACGGTCCACCGAGTAGATCGTAGACCGGCTTTCCTGCTACCTTGCCCTTGATGTCCCAGCAAGCCATTTCGATTGCGCTCTTGGCGGCTTCTTGTCAATCGCTTCGATATCGGTCGGGTCCATGCCAATCACAGCGGGAATGAGAATATGTTTCAAAATGGCGATAGCGCCCCAGATCGTTTCGCCACTCCATCGTTCCGAGACTGTCGCCTCACCCACGCCCTCGACCCCATCGCTTGTTTCGACTCGAATGATCACATAGTTTGATTCGGTATGTAGGCCCAGGGCCGTAATCATGTGGCATTCAGGTCGAAGCGGAATGCGTACCGAAAACACTTCGATTGTTTTTATGATCATCTCTGGCTCCATGTGCGATGTAATACGCGGTCGCACGCTGAGGAATCGTAAGTCGCCAAGTCCGCGGCCGCTAACTCAGGAATCTCCTGATTACGTTGGACGTAATTTGCGACACATGTGCGTCGACCAGGAGAGAGCTGGGCCAACAGATCGAGCCAGCCGAAAAGACATATCCACCGTTGTTCGGTTGATGGAGCACCATGTCGCCACCTCCGCCCTCCAAATTCGTCCCCTGCGCCAATAATTGAGTATTGGACGGAGAGCTGGACGAGATCTTATCGGTCTCATGCCCCGATGCGCCACCGGGAACACGTTCGTGTTGCGAGCGAGTTCCGAAAAGATCACCATTTCTCAGGTCCGTACGTTCGAACACCCAGTTGGACGCATCAATGACACGATACGGAGCCGCGGTCATGATTCCACGGGCGTCATACACCACACCCAACAGATTGGCTTCAGATTCGTGTCGAATGTGAAATCGACTCTCGTTGATATCGCCGCTGTTTTGGTCGACCAGCTTTCGTTCATCGTCGTTGCGGTAAATGCACGTCTGTTCGTCGACAAATTCTACGTCGCAGTTCAAACCGTTTCCGCCTAAGTACATGAGCCGTCCGCCCTGCTCAAAAACCCACTTCTTGACTTTGAAATACATGTCACTGGACCAGTATTCCGGGTGCGTGCTGATGATGAGCACTTTGTATTGGCTCAGATCAAGCGCACCGCTATGCAATTGCGTTTCTCCGTAGTAGTCATAGGCGAACCCTTCTCTTTCAAGCCAGCCCAACAACCGCCACTCGGTTGGTGCCACATGGCATGCAGCTCTACCCTCGATGGGGCCGGTGACTAGTTCATCCTCTGGAATATGGTTGATCGGTTCTGGACGATCGAATGATAGCGGAGCATAATTTTGCACCTTGTAATTAAAATGATCGGGGTCAATGTAGCGATGGAGTTCCAACCGTGCGTTGACGGTCGGCGTGGGCGGCAGCGCGTCGGGATGAATGTAATTACTGCGGCCGCCGAAATTATTGTAGGCGTTCCATGTAATGTTGGACGCCAATACGGCGATCGGCGCATTGGGAGAAGGCGGTGCCACAATCCACGGAAAGGAAAAGAACCGACCGCTCTCTCCTTTTGCATGAAAGTAGTAAAGGCCGGACCGGCTGGGCGCCGTCACGTACTGTTTGTGATGCGGGCAGGAGTATCCGAACCGATTCCATTGCACACCGGTTCGCGTGTAGTCACCGTCGGGAGTAATCTGAACTGTTGCACCCGGGCCGTGTTCGTCAAACCAGCCGATCGGTTGGACGAGTTCTTTTTCCCAGCCGTACCGCCACAGCGACAGCTTGTAGGCCTCGTCTGAGTGGATGCGGAATTCGGCCGACTCACCGCCCACAACCCATTTTGGCCAGGCGTAACCCATCAAACCGTCCTTCAACAAGCGAAATGCCTGCGGTTCGTTCTCCCGTATCTCTACCTTGACACTCTTTGGGCCATAGCCCGTCTTTGAAAATGTGAGCTGATATTCACCGGATGCGATATCGGCGTGCACGGCGCCTGATGCGCGGGATCGGACTTCGATGCTTGTCGTGGCATTTGTGAATTCCACTTGAACATTCGGCAACGCAATGTACCGCTCGTCACTGACATAGCCAACAAGCATTCTTTGCTCCCCTTTGTAACAGGAAACTGTCGCCCGGCCGATCGTGCCACACAGATCACACTAAACTTAGAGGGTTGGCCTGGCCTTGAGGAACTTACCAGTAAGCGACCGTTCGCATGCGGCTACCTCTTCTGGAGTTCCACAGGTAACGACCGATCCTCCGTCCGCCGCCGGGCCGGGGCCAAGGTCGATAATGTGGTCTGCCGCCATCATCAGTTGTAGGTTGTGTTCGACGACGATCAGCGAATGCCCCACGTTTAGCAGAGCGTCAAAACAATCAATGAGTTTAACAACATCCGAAAAATGAAGTCCAGCCGTAGGTTCGTCGAGTAGGAATAGAGTTCGAGTTCGAGTCGCCCTTCCAAGACAAGCTGATAACTTGAGACGTTGGGATTCGCCACAGGACAGCGTCGTAGCTGGTTGCCCCAGCGTAAGGTATCCAAGTCCCACATTCATCAACGGTTGGAGTTTTGCTTGGATTTTTTTCTGACCTCGAAAGAAACTGATCGATTCGCGGACCGTCATGTTTAGTACGTCGGCAATGTTGCAACTCCGATAACGGATATCGAGGATCTCTTTTCGATAACGAGTTCCTCGGCAACGTGGGCACGGTACCCGCATGTCAGCTAAGAACTGCATGTCGATTTCCAATGAACCGTCGCCACGACATTCGTCACACCGGCCTTGCTCCGCGTTGAAACTGAAGTAGCCAACACCGAAATTTCGAGTCCTCGCCTCGATCGTTTCTGCGAATAGCTTGCGGATCGAATCAAAGGCCTTGGTGTACGTTACCGGATTCGAGCGAGGTGTCTTGGCGACAGGACTTTGGTCGACCAAGACGACGTCGTCAATTTGGCCCTCGCCGTATACGTCACGGTAGGGGAGTGGTTTTTGGTTGCAGTCCTTTCGCAATCTACGACAGAGTGCGCCGTACAGTGTCTTTTGGACGAGCGAGGTCTTGCCCGAACCGCTAACTCCGCTGACAACACAGAGTACACCCAGTGGGAATTCGACATCGATGTTCTTGAGGTTGTTGCCTTGCTTCGTTGGGCGGTGGTGTTCCGGAATTCCGCCGAGTAGGCGACCCGACAGGTACGCACCGGTCAAGCTCTCCTCGGATGCCAACATGCCTTCATGATCGCCATTGTAAATTAAACGTCCGCCATCACTTCCAGCTCGCGGGCCAATTTCCACTAGATGGTCTGCAGCCTGCAGGATTGCCTCTTCATGCTCGACAACTAACACAGTGTTGCCACGGTCGCGAATGTTGGTCAAGACGGAAGTCAAACGCGTGACGTCATGCGGGTGTAATCCTGCCGATGGCTCATCAAGCACGTACAAGAGGTTGACCAGGCTCGATCCGAGAGCCTTTGTCAACGCGACTCGTCGTGCTTCGCCGCCGCTGATCGTTTGGATCGATCGGTCGAGTGTCAGATACTCCAGACCGCTCGACTGCAAGTAGCCCAAACGGGAGACTATCTGTTGTAACATCACGCCGGCAATTGATGTTTGTTCGGGCGTGAGGTGGAGATCATCTCGAAAGAAGTCGATCGCATTGCCGACTTCCATTTGGCAGATTTCGGCGTAGTTTCGCCCGTTCACTCGAACGGCCAGCGCTTCGGGGCGGAGGCGTTGGCCGTGGCAATCGGGACAACGGCTTTCGCTCTTCCAGCGGCTTAAGAATACTCGGTGCTTTGTCTCGTATTTTCGCCGTTCGAGCCAGGCAAAGAAACCGCGCAACCCGCCGAAATCATGAGCCGGCACGCCACTTTGAATCTGCTGCCGACTCCGTTCTGGTAAAGTGTTGTACGGCGCATCGATGTCGATGTGTTCGTCGGCCGCCAATGCCATTAGTTCCTGCCACTCGTGCTCGTAGGCGGGCGTTGTCCACGGTGCGATCGCCCCGTCACGGATCGATTTTGACGGATCTGGAATAACCCGCTCCATATCGATTTCTAACACATTGCCGAACCCCTCACACGTTGGACAAGCTCCTACAGAATGATTGAAGCTGAATAGTTGTGGCGATGGTTCCAAGTACTCGATGTCACATCGCCGACATACCAAGTTCGACGAAAAGTCAAAGCGATGCCACTCGGCCCCGTCGATCTGCTCTGTTGTTGCTAAATGAGAGAGATGGAGCGAGGTGAAGCCATCATCTTGTTTCGTCGAACCGCTGTCGGACAATCGCTCGATTAGGATCGTACAACTTCCCGAACTGCTCGCGAAAGCCGTCTCCAGCGAGTCGCGAATTCGCTCAACGTCATCGACTCCTTTCAACCGGTCGACAACAACTATCATTCCCTCGCTCGACGTTTCGTTCAGGTCGAGTGTGTCGAATCGAACGACCTTCCCGTTGGCAATTCCTCGCACGAAACCTTGTTGCTGTATTTCACGCAACGTTTCACTCGGCGGCGAGTCCACAGGCCGGCTGGCTACGTCGAATCCGATCAACCACCGCTGGGCTTCGGGCAGCGTTGTCCGTAGAAAAGAACTAACGGATTGCGGTGAGTCACTTTTCACCATTTGCCCACAGTCGAAACAGCGAATCTTCCCGACTCGAGCCAACAGAAGTCGCAGGTAGTCACTGATCTCAGTGAGCGTGCCGACCGTTGACCGGCGATTGCCAACGACTGTGGTCTGAACTGCGATTGCCGGTGGCAACCCATCGATGCGATCGGCGTCTGGTTTTTCGAGTCGATCGAGGAATTGTCGAGTGTACGCGGAGAAGCTCTCGATGTACCGACGCTGCCCCTCGGCGTAGAGCGTGTCCAATGCGAGACTCGTTTTTCCGCTTCCGCTAACTCCACAAACGGCAATCAACTTGCCTGTCGGGAGGTCGACGTCCAAGTTCTTTAGGTTGTGGACACGAACTCCCCGAAGCTGGATCATTTCAAGTGGTTTTCATTCGTAGGTCACTTTCGCCGAATGTGACCTACTGGGCGTTGTAAGAAGGCGAGACGATCCGGTTGAAGTAAGGCGTTACTGATCAAAGACAACGTCGACCGGTACGCCGCGTGCGCTGACACGTTCCAAGTCAGCCTGAAGTCCTGGGCCGACAAAGCCCATCTCCTCGACAAACTGACTTGCGGCCCGATAGTCGCCGTCCCCCTGCAGGACGAGAATCCGGCGACTCAGCTCCGTCATGGCGGTTTGCATCGCGTCAAATTCGACACGATACAACCCGTCTGTTCCACGGCGAAATGCACCCTTCTCCTTGAAGAAATTGAATCGGATCATGTTCGCTCTACCGTGAGCACTACTGGCACCAAATCGAACGGACCGAAAGATCCCAGCCAGGAAAGTGACGTAGTAATCCATCAACTCGCCTTCCTTGAGCTCACCCTGTTCAGAGAGTTTCGTCAGCATGTACAGTCCCAGAATGTCGGCCTTCCCCTCTTCCAACGCACTGTACACGTCTCTTAGTGACTCACGTACCGTTCGTTTTCCGTCGATGGTGTACTTTACGCCGAGTCCATGCGCGACTTCATGGAACATGGTGTTTCCAAAGAAGGCGTGGAATTGTAGGTGTTTTCTTTGCTCTTCGGAAATCAGTACGTTACCTATTGGAAGCAGGATTCGATCAAACTTTGCTCGCATCGCGTTCTTCAGCTGAAGACGACGAGACCCTTTCTTGAGTTGGACTTCTTCGTCGTTCGGCAGATTGATGGCAATCGTCTTGGAACCCGCGTTGCAGTCTCCGGCGTAGTAGACCACGTCGTACGCGTACAGGTCGGCTTTGGCGCCAGGCTTTTCCTTCTTGTACTCGGCCGGAACAGGCAGACCCTTCTGTAACTCGGGGAGCATCTCTGCGTATCGTTCCAGGCGTTTGTTCCACGTCATGTCTTTTACCAAGACGTAGCACTCGTGGGCTGCCTTCCTTCCAAAGAGCCGGTCCTCATAAGTCTCGATTGGACCAATCACGACATCGATGCGATTCTGCTTCATGTCCATCCAGACCATGTCACTGGCCTGGTATTTGTCGGTGCGAAGTGCGGCTGCCCTTGCCCTCAGGTATTTCGCAAATTCGGCGTCTTCGGTTGTCGCGGCGGCCTTTTCAAGTAATGAAGCCGCGCGTGATGTTTCATCAGGATATGCGAGATGGTAGGGGATCGCCTGCAATTCACCGTTCTTGCCGCGGCGGACAACCGTATAGAGGTCGCGTAACGATGATGCGCGTGCTGGGTGATTTTTTACGTACGATTGAAACTCTTTCACCGTCAGATCGTGCGGATAAAATCGGGCGCCGGTTGGCTTTTCGCCAACACCGTCAACGAATGGACGGTTGTTGTCCAACCGATCCCATGGGCCGTAGTTGATTTCGGCAAATTGCCTCAGCCGCACATCCTTGATCGAGGCCAATAATTCGTCACGGTCGCCGCACGCCTGCTTCCAAAATACGGCGTCCATTTCCTTCGCGGCTTCGATCAAGATCGACACCACGCGACGTTCGGTCGGTGTCAGGTCAAGGTCCGCAGCGCTTAAACGGACCGTCGCATACTTGGCGAGAAGCTCAGCCGGTTCATCTGCATATCCATTTGAATACGAGGTGTGCCAAGTGGCCACGAATGACAAGAAGCATACAAACATGAATACTGGTGTTCGAATCAACATTACGGGTGCTCTGTCTTACAGTCGTGGGGAACGAGATCGCCCGTATTCTAGGCATCGGACCGGGAATTTCAATGTGTGCCACCGGCTACCATTTGTGTTTTTGGCTCGCAGGTGGACAATCCCCACCGGCCTCGTCCGGGTGGCTGAGACGCCTCCGTTGTAGTTTTTCAACCTAAATCCACCGGCACGGGGCCGGCGGGGTAAACCCAGTGAACGTGCCCAAACAACCAAGCCGTTCCTTCTGTCGGATGAGCGCCTTTAGTCGGGCAAGCTCTTCCCGCGAGACGTCGCGGACCCCAGTCGTGGTCGCCTCTCCCTGGTCCCACAGCACTTGCATAATGGCCAGTTGCAATCTGGCAAGTGGGTGCTTCCGACTTATAGCGGGTACGTTCGTCGCGAAAGTTGAACTCCGTCGCCCGACCTGGCGGGATAATATAGAGAGAGGCGATCAAGTACACGACGACAAACGAGATCATAGAAAACGCCAGCCAGCCGATACGTGGACGTTCGGTGGTTTTTCGTTCGACTAAGGCGCCCTTTAAGTCGTCAAGATATCGCTTGGACGTTCGATGGCAGTTCGGTCGGTCCCGCAACCGATGTGATTCCCGCACTGACGCTCGGTAGCAAAGGCAGGAGTGTGCAGTAGAGGTAGATGGCGATGGCGAAGAACATTTCGCGAAGTTCAGTCAGCCCGTCTCTAGACGGTCCGTGACTTATTAGCGTCGCCAGAACGAACGTAGTGATGATTGGCAGCCAAACACCGAGCAGGAAACGTGGCGACACTTTCGGCCAGGCGATGGCTTGAGCGAATCGTCGCAGAGGACCGATCTGGAGTACTGATGGAAAGCAGAGAAAATAGAGACCGAAGCCGATATAGAAGCCACCCTGACTCGTGATCAAATCGGTTGGTCCCGCGACAACTTTGGGCGTCAACGCGGGCAGATTGTGGAGGTTCGTTTCGCCCTGAACGTTTTGAGCGAGCAATTCTGGTGTATCGAAGTGCAACTGTCGTTGGAACCAGCTGGTCTCTTCACCCAAGAAGACGAAGGTCAGCATTGCCCAAAGAATTAAGTAACAACGTCGCAATGGTTTTTGCGGCTGCGAGCGGGCGTACCACAAACAAGTCAAGGCGGCGGCAGCGAATGCCAACGCGGTCGACCATTCGACGATTCCATCCTCGGCAGTCAGCCAGTTCACCGTGGCATCGTTCGACATGCAGACGAACGCCGTCAACCCCAGGCAGGAAACCAAGATCAGCGCTTCGAAAGGTTTTTTGCCTGGCATCTCTACTTCCCTCCGATGATGACGTTGAATCAAGAAAAGGCCCGATTCCGGCAATCTTTTTATCCTTCTTCGGATGTCCACGTTGTCAAGACGATCTGTTCGATGAACATGCGAATAGGGGAATTGACGAGTGCGGTCGGCGGACGGTCTTGCATAATCGGTCTGATTGGGACAGGCTGACTCCCCCGACAGCTCACCTGACGCTTGTCGCGGTGGCCGGCTGACTTTCATCGCGATTCCCCACCAGCGACAGTGACTATCCACAATGGACAGTTCGACGCCATTGAGTCGCTAATGCGTATTCCTGCGCGGATCAAACTGGACGACAAAAATCAGGTGAGACAGGTCGTGTTTCCCATCTACCATAAGGTCGATGCAGATTTGAGTTATGTAGGACAAATACCGACGGTCGAGCACATCATCCGTAACGGTTGGGAAACGTCCGGGGCTGGCCTTGCACATCTGCGTGGGCTCAAGAATGTTCGAAATATTGAACTGTGGTCGCACCATATCACCGACGAAGCTCTCCCTCACTTGGGCAAACTGACGAGCCTTGAGCAGCTATCGCTACGACACAGCAGCATTACCGATAATGGGCTCGCGAACCTCAAAGAATTGAGGCAACTGAAGACCCTGCTGTTGCACCGGACGGGAATTGGGGACAGCGGATTGAAGCAGTTGGCGCATCTCAGCAGTCTCGATGTTCTCAATCTGCACCGGACTCGTGTCACCGATGCGGGCCTGGCACAGGGACTCGTTCACCTCAAGGACTAGCGAACCTCAAGACGCTACGGCTTTGGGATACCGAACTGGGGGATTCAGGGGTTGAATCTCTGCGACAGCTCATGCAGTTGAAGACACTTTTACTGTATGCCACACGGCTATCTAAACGAGGCATCCATACTCTGCAAAGTGAGATGCCAACAACGAAAATCAGCAATTAGACCAGACGAAAAACGCTCTGCCGATCTTGCAATCGACAAACATCGACAGTCTCGGATGATTCGACGCACCGAGTTGGACACGTTGACCGTTCAGGTTGTCAAAACCCAAGTGCCTCGAGACCGGATCGCGTGCCAAACGCTTTGAATGTCTCCGGGCTGATTCCATCGTTGACGATCCGCACCGAGCCGTCACAGAATACGAACTGTGTACCACCCGGATGTCGGCTACCGAAGTCTTCTAAATGTCCTTGTTCCAAGTTCGGTGGTCGAATGGTCGTCCCGACGATTCGCGTCACTGTGTGATCGCCGCCATGCACCACGCCAACCCAAGTAGAAAAGCCCTTTCGCGAACTTCGTTCGCCAACCAGAATTGTGCTGGACGAACCATCACGAATATCGGCCAGACCAATACGACTAGCGTAGGAAAAGACACCGCCAAAGTTATTTCGAATAATACCAATTTCACTGGTCACGCAGTGCGTGCTGCCGTAGAGTCCGACGTAATTAGACGACGCGAGGGTAAGGGGCAGATGTTCGTGTCCGATCGTATCTTCCCGGTTCGCATCGTCAACAAGGACGAACGTGCCTCCCGCTCGACTCTGGGCTCCGTCACTCCGGCAAAAGAACAGTTCGAGTGGCATCACTCGCGATTTCGCATTGACGTCGCTGTCGATGTGGGCTCGATAGTCGATAAGACGATTCAAGTTGGACTGGTCGAGATAGGGAAGCGTCAAGGCGGCCCAACCCCATCCAGTTCCACCGTCCGGTCCGCTAGCGGTCCAGCCAGAGGGGAAGTGTTTGAACTTGTCGTGATAATGGTGCAAAGCGATACCGATTTGTCGCAGATTGTTCTGGCATGCGGTTCGGCGCGCTGCCTCACGAGCCGCCTGCACGGCTGGTAGCAGCAGAGCTATCAAAATACCGATGACCAAAATCACAACCAACATTTCGACCAATGTGAAGGCCAATTTGAAGGCCAATTTCTTGCGCATGCCCCGGTCCTTTTGAATGAATGCGACTCGGAAGAAGAGCGATAACGCGGGGAATTACTTAGCGATAAGGAAAGGCAATTTAGCAAGTTGGCGGCGGAATGCCAACTTTTTCCGTGTTGGCGGTTGCCAGCTCGCCTCCCGGTGGCAAGCTGAAAGCTTGCGCCTCTGCGCTGTCCGCAGGATCAGGACTTTGGCGACCTCGGCGCGGGGCTTTGGCGAATCTCTGCTTCCTCAAAGAAGAGCGATGGATTGAGCACCACCCGATCCCCTTCCTGCAAACCGGCGTTCACCACAAAATAGTCGTCGTTGCTGGCGCCCACCTGCAGAGTGCGCCGTTGCGCTTTGTCGGCACTTCCGACCCAGCAGAAGTACCCATGCTCAGTTTCGACCACCGCGGCAACTGGGATCAGAAGCACGTTCTCTTGCCGAGCGATGTTCACTTCGACCGCGGCACTCATGCCAGGCTTGAGCCCGTCCACCGAGGGAAGCTGAATGATCGCGTCGTATTTCACGATGTTGCCTGTCCACCATTCGGCTGGTGGTGCGACCGAAGCCACCGCGGTAACTTCGCCGACCAGCGTTCTGCCCGGTAGCGTCACTGTCGCTGTCATTCCCTCATTAACGCTGTTAATCATCGATTCGTGAATCCCGATCTTGACTTGCATCTTCGACAGGTCGGGCATGAGAAGCAGCACTTGATCATTGTGTACCGTTGCGCCTTCTGCGATGTCGGGGGCGTTCTTCCACTCTTCCGTAGTTGGGTAGATCACGAGGCCACTCCGCTCGGCCCGAATGACGCAGCGCTCGATCTCCTTCGTCGCCAGACCCATCCTCTCCTGGTCCATGGCGAGGACCTCCTCGTGTCCGGCAGCCGCTGCTTTCGCCGATTCCCAATTGCCTCTGAGAGTTTCCAATTCCTCTTCCTTGGTGAATTGCTCGAGAACCTCGATTTCCACCTGCTTGATTTCCGCCTCCAGCCTGGCTTCCATAACGGCGAACGTTTTCTCTTCAACACCGACTTCACTTCTGAAGCCGCGCTCAAACAACTTCTTCGCATGGTCCAGCATATTCGTTGCGTTGCGCAGCTTTGACTCCGCGATCGCCTTGTCCTTTTGCAACGTCATTAGCTCCGAGCGAAACCTACCTTCCTCGTACTCCGATATGGCGAGCCCCGCTCTCGTCGCGTCAGCCCTGAATCCAATGGCTGCGTCCCGCGACAAGTAGGCAAACTTCGTGCGTTCGTGTAGGTAGTCCTCGATTTGCTTATTTTCGAGCCTGACCAATTCGTCTCCTGGCTTTACTTTCGTGCCGCTCTCGATCACCCAGTTAATCGTGCCTTTGCCTCGCACTCTGCATTTGATTTTCGTGTTGTCCGAGCTCTCCAGAGTTCCCTGTTCTGTCAATGTGACGAGCAGGTCACCACGCGCGATGGTGTGAACCACCGCGAGACCTACCAGTTTCCGCGCATCCGCGATTGAGTCGAGCGGATTGAGCACGACTTTGTCCCCTTCCGACAACCCAGCCTCGACGACGATGAACTCGTCGTTGCTGTCGCCAAGCTGCAAAGTGCGGCGTCGCGTTCCCTCTTTGGTCTCCACCCAACAGAAGTGACCTTGGTCGGACTCTACCACACCGGCTGCCGGCACGGGCAACACACTTTCGTGGCGTGCCACAATCACTTCGACATCCGCGGTCATGCCGGTCTTCAAGCCATGGCCCTTCGGAATCTGAATGACCGTGTCATATCTCACTTCGTTTCCATTCCACCAACCGGCTGGAGTTGCGACCGAAGCCACCGAGGAAACTTCTGTGTCAAGTGTTCGGTCAACCAGCGTAACCTGGACGCGCTGCCCCGGTTTGATGCGGTCGATAACGGATTCATGAATTCCGACTTGAACTTGCAATTGGGTGAGGTCGGGCATCAGCAACAGCACTTGATCCTTGTGAACGCTGGCACCTTCCGTGATATCGGGAGTATTCTTCCACTTTGCGGCTGAAGGGTAAATCACCAAGCCGCCCTTTTCCGCCCTAATGACACAGTTTTCAAATTCCTGCATCGCCAACTTCAAGCGATTCTGCTCGAGTTCGAGCCCCGCTTTCCGACCGGCCAGCCTCGCTTTGGTTGCGCTCAATTGGCCGTTCAGCGTTTCTAACTCCATCGCCTTGGTAAATCGTTCTAGAACATCAATCTGTGTCTCAATGACCGTTAGTTCCAAATCCGTTTGCTTGACCGTGAATGCGTTCCCCTCGACTTCAAGTTCGTTCACGAAGCCTCGCAACGACAACAACTCCGTCTGATTTAACATCTCCTCCGCGGTTTTATGATTCCATTTTGCGGTTATCAGCCGCTTCTGTAACGACTTCATCTGTGAGATATACGAACCTTCCCGGTAGGCATCGACCGCTAGCTCGGCTTTCGCCAAATCGGCTTTAGTTCGTTCGAGTTCAGCCGTCGCGATATGAACATCCGTCTTTCCCAAACTGACGGTCTCTTCGATGATTTTACTATCCAACCGGACCAACTCGTCTCCCGTCTGCACGATGGTACCTGCCGGGATTATCCAGATGACGGTGCTGTCGCCGCCGCGGCCGCCATACCCGCCACGGATATCGCATTTGATTTCCGTGTTTTTCGAGCTCGTTAGCGTTCCTTTTTCGGTCACCGTGACGATCAAGTCACTCCGCGTGATCGTGTGAGTTTTTCGCGTGCCGGTCTCCTGAGACGAATTGGCACCACGGATCATTGCGGCAGCCAACACCAAGACCGCGACCAAGCTGATCGCAAGTAGGCCCCGTTTGGTCCAACGGCGTGGCGGAGAATCCGGATCTTCGTCCCAGCGTTGCGCACGCGGCGGTTCTGGTTGGTCTTGTGAATCTGATGGCAGTCGAGTCGGCACGGATCGGGCTCCAAAGGGTACTGTGCACTGCTGATCGATGACCTGCAGTGGAACTCACGACGCGCTGAGTCGGAGACAATAATTGCTACTGATGAGTTTACCACAAAGGGGGAAGAAACTCAGCAGATCGTTATTCGCTCGGGTATTCTCGGGGCGCCGCCGCGGAACAGATCCCATGGTTCGAGCTGTCGTCGGCTATTTTGGCGACTTCTCCCGTTCTGTTTTCTCGCCAACCTCTGCTACTGCGTTGCCTATATCCCCGACATTATCTTTCACATGACGCCACTCGACAACACATGGCCGCGATTTCGTTGGGCTCTATTCTCGACCGGAACAGTGCTTGCCTGCGTCTGTGTCGTCGCTGTCCTTTACGATCCTCACCCCATGTAGTTCGTTTTGCGGCTTCATGCTAGCGTGTGTTCAGTTTGCGGATCGCGACCAGGCTTTTCGTAGTCCGAAAGTAAAGGACGCCTTGAGAGATGGCGGGCGTGGCCAAACAGGGTTCGCCCATCTGGTTGCCGGCCAGAACGTTAAATTCGGTTCCCGCTGCCAAGACGTAGACGGTACCGTTCTCAGAAGTACAGTATATTTTCCCGTCGGCAGCGATGAGCGAAGCGATAATCGCGGCGCCAGATTCGAGTCGCTCGGCGTAAATACTCTCTCCCGTCTTGGCGTCGAAACAGCGAACAATGCTAGCCGATGCAAGGTAGAGGTAGTCACGGTAGACGACCGGTGTCGACATGTACGCGCCACCTCGAGATGTGCTCCAGACGATCGCATCATTTGCTGCCGCCTTGCTCTTGGTATCTCCGTTCGTCGAATCTCCCTTTACCGAAGCGTCGGATGGCTCGGCTGCGCGCATTGGCGTGATGTCGCCGCGTGCCTGGGGACGTACGACGTAGATCGGCGATTTTCCACCATGGGAGCTGGTGATGTAGATCCAGCCGTTGGAGATGAAGGGAGTCGGTACGGGGTTGTCGCCTCCGCCGTGGATTTTCCAAAGCACGTCACCTGATTGCAAGTCGTAGGAAACGACCCAGGGCCAGCCGTTGACGACGACTTGCGTTTTTTTGGAGCCTTCGTGAATGAGCGGTGTTCCCCAGCTTCGGACGCAGATGTCTTGGCGTGAGACTCGCCAGAGTTCTTTACCGTCTGAGAGTCGCAGCACGACAATGAATGGTTTGGCCGGGTCGTCACAGGCGAGTGCGATGCGATCTTGATGGATGGCCGGTGAGCTGGCATAGCCCCAGCCGATTCCGTACTTGCTGATGTTGATGACGCCGAGGTCGCGGCTCCACTGCAAGTTTCCGTCTAGATCGTAACAGTAGAGTCCTTCCGAACCCAAGAACGCGACCAGATGTTCACCATCGACAGCGAGGCTGGTATTGGCTTGAGTAGCTTTGACGTGGCGAGTGGCGCGGGGTACTCCACGGTGCGCGGTCTTCCGCCAGAGTTCCTCCCCCATCTTTTTGTTGTAGCAGATAATCACCCAACGGTGCTGGCCCGAGTCGTCGGCTGCAGTGGGTCGACCACTCCGCCCGAGCACAAGGGACGCCTCGCCGTCTTCGGCGATTGCCGTACAGACGAAGATGCGGTCGCCCCAGACAACGGGGCTGGACCAAAGAAGACTCTCGTTGTTTTCAGCTGTGGGGTCGGCGTTCCATGAGGTGGGAAGAGTGTAGCCATCGGCGATGCCCGTCGCGCCGGGGCCCCGAAATGAGGGCCAATTCTGCGGTTCGTCCACCGCCAAAGCGGTGACGTTCAGTGTGACGCAAACTGCCAACAGGACAACTCGTTTCCATAGAACCATCGAAGTGTCGCCTATCGATTGGAGGGGAGATTGAGGTAGATGAAGTTCTGTGTGTCGGAATTAGCGACGGCAATTTCCGGATAGCCATCCTGGTTGAGGTCGCCGATGGCAAGATTGTACGTTGCGTGCGTGGGGTCACCAAAGCGTACTTCGCGGAGGTCTTTGCCGTCACCTTGGTTGAAGAAAACAGAATTGGGCTGGCCGGCATTTCCCACGATGATGTCAAGGTGTCCATTCTTGTCCATGTCGGCGATGGCTAGGGCATAGGTGCGTCCATCTTCACGGCCGAAATTGAAGGTCTCGCGGACGCCGCCTTTTCCATCACCGAGGTAGACAGCGTTGGGCTGCCCAATGTTACCCGTGACCCAATCCAGTTTGCCGTCGCCGTCGAGATCGGCGACGGCGACGGCGCGTGTTTCATCGCGGCCGGACCCAAAGGGGATCCTGCGTTCAAAACGCGCGTGGCCATCGTTGAGCAGCAAGACATTCTGTTGGCCATCGCGATTTGCGAGGACAAGATCCGGATGGCCGTCGCTGTTGAGGTCGGCTACGGCCACATCGATCGTGGAGTCAACCGCGTTGCCGAAGGACTGGGAGCGAGTGAAGTTGGCGGAGCCGTCATTGAAGTAGATGAGATTTTGCCTGCCTCGAGCGTTGGCCAAAATGTCGATGTCGCCATCTTGATCAATATCGGCGAGCTCGAGGCTGCGGATACTGGAGGGCCGTCCGAATGTTGCATGGTGTCGAAAGCGTCCCTTGCCGTCGTTGAGAAAGATTGCATTAGGTGCGGTGTCGTTGCCGACGGCGATGTCGAGATCACCGTCGTTATCGAGGTCTGCGAGTTCGGTGGCGTAAGAGGCAGTGAGGTCTTGGCCCAGGCGGCGAACCAGATTGAAACGGGCCCGGCCCTGATTGAAGAAGACAAAGTTCTGTTGGGGCCAGTGTCTTCCGTTGGCGACGACGATATCGGGAACGCTGTCACCATCGAGGTCGCCGATACGCACCGAAGCTGAACTATTCTCTTGAGTCCCGAGGCATAATCGGACGTTGGTGACAAATACTCTTTCTTCTGCTGACCCGGCAGGCAGGCAAGACGCGAGGGTAAAAGCGAAAATCGAGAAACGAAACATGGCTGGTCTAGACGTCTGGATCATTAGATTTTCGCCGTGCCTTTGCTGGACTCTTTCGAACTTGATTATCTGGGCGAGAGCATATGCTATCCTCACCAAATGATAACCCGACGTGTCAGCGAGGGAGTAGCGGTAATTCGCCGAATCTCTCGTTGGCTTCAGGTCAAGAATGTCGCGAGCCAGTCCCGAGCATTGAATACCTGGTATCTGTGGTTCCCGGGCCCATCTGGCGGTTCGCTGACTTCCTCAAAAACACTCGACAAGCGTTGCATTCTCAGTCAGTGTGACTTATGAATCAGTCGTACTGACTGAGATAGGCCAAGGGGCTGTGATCATGCTCACTATTCTCGAGATCGTGTTTTCAAATTTACTACTCGCCACTGCACTGGCATTGGTTGTATGCGGGGTAACCTGATGGTGGTGTCATCCCGCCTCCGATGGTGAAACTGCCCCTTCCGCAGTTGGTTCGAGGCGGACAGGAACCAGCCGTCGAACGCCGGTCGCCGTCGCGTATGGAATTCAAACAACGCTTCACGTTCCCAACATAGAGCCCTCTTCCACTACCGCGCGGTGCCACACATTCGAACGGGTTTCGGGCTCGCCAAGGCTGTTCGCCGCCTTCGCCGCCAAGTAAAATCGGGGGCAATAAGTTTCTGGCGACCACCCTTCCTTCTTCATGCGAGTTCAATCCATGGGCCAATCAACAACCACTCGCCGTCGATTTCTGAAAACGGCTAGCGTAGCAGTTGCTGCGCCGTATGTGATCACCTCTACCGCTTTAGGGGGCGATGGCATTCCGCCTGCCAGCGACCGCATCGTGATGGGCGGAATCGGTATTGGCAATATGGGCCGCGGTGACCAAGGCAACTTTCTCGGCCGCAAAGACGTTCAGTACGTGGCTGTGTCGGATGTTCGACGCGGTGTGCGAGAAAAGTCGAAGGGCAAAGTCGACGCAAAGTACAAAAACAGTGATTGCCAATTGTACAACGATTTTCGTGAGTTGATCGCGCGGGACGATATCGATGCCGTCCACATTGCGACTCCCGACCATTGGCACGCCATCATGGTCATCGAAGCTTGCCGAGCTGGCAAAGATGTTTACTGCCAGAAGCCTGAATCGCGAACTTTGCGGGAAGGTCCGCTAATGGTCGCAGCCGCTCGAAGATACTCGCGTGTTGTTTCTGGTGGCAGCCAACGAGTTCTGCAAGATTATCGCAAAGTCGTCAACTCATGCTGGGGTGGCGAGATGGGAACGATCAAGTCGATCAACGTAAACGTCGGACCGCTCTCCAAAGAATGCAACTTACCCGGTTCCGATGCCCCGGATGATATCGACTGGGATTTGTGGCTTGGCCCGGCGCCTTGGGCACCATCCACCAGCGGCAATAGTTGGCGATCCTACATCGATTATTCGGGTGGTGGTATGACCGATTGGGGAGCCCATCACTTTGGTGGCGCAACTTTCGCAATCGACGTTCGCGAATTGCAACCGACCGAAGTCGTCTACGAGGAGGAAGGCGGCAAGAACTATCTCACCTTCCGTTATCCCAACGGCAAGCTGTTGTATCACAACAAGCCGGGCAGAGGTAATTTAAGTGCTGAAGGTACGCCGGACGAAACGATCGATGCCAAGCCTGTTCCGACCTATAAGGGGACGGGTGGCATCTACGGCGACTTCATCGAGTGCGTGAAAACGCGTGAAAGACCGTTTCGCGACATCGAGCTGGCGGTGAACACCGTGACTGTTGCTCATTTGGGCATCATTGCCTACACGTTGCAACGGTCGTTGAAATGGGATTCTGAGAATCAACAATTCCCTGGTGACGAAGAGGCGAACCGTTTCCTGGATCGCGCACGTCGCGAACCATGGCAATTGTAAACGACTCGATTCGGTTTTCATTTTCTAGACAAAGCCAGTTCCCAAAGGGAAAAACATAATGTTAGAACAAACTTTTGAAGCTCTAAAAAAATACGACTGGGGCCAAGACCCCAAGGTTCTCAAGCCGATTAACGATGCCCTTATTTCGACACGCGAAGATGACGCTGCACGTAAGCAGCTCGAAGCGAGCTTGACAGCCATCCTGACGGACAACGTGCCCCGCGCTGCCAAGGATTTCGTTTGCCGCAAGTTGAGAACGATCGGTACCGATCACTCGGTATCGGCACTGGCCAGCTTATTGGCCGACAAAGATCTTTCACACATGGCGCGTTACGCGTTGGAACGCATTCCGACTTCAGGTGCTGCCAAAGCGTTGAGAGATGCTCTGTCGAACGTCGGCGAGGCGCAGCAGGTAGGTATCATCGGCTCGCTTGGTGTTCGCCAAGATGCTGACTCAGTCGCCATACTTGGGGGCATGCTTGAAAGTTCCAGCCCACTTTCCAAGGCGGCAGCATGTGCGTTGGGGGCGATACAAACCGCCGCTGCGGCGAAGGCATTGGCGAATTCGAAGCACCCAGCCGCCATCGATGCTTCGTTCTGTTGTGCCGAGGCCTTATTGGCCAATGGCAAGCGACTTGATGCCCTGGCGATCTACAGCGGGCTGGCAGGCGATGAACAGCCCAAGCAAATTCGCATGGCCGCGACACGCGGCAAGCTTGCCTGTCTGGCAAAAAAATAGAGCTTTTCAATCTAAGAACGCGACTCGGTTCACGGTGCCTTCAAGCACTTTGATCGAGTCGCTTTTGTTTGGCTGAGGAGTTGCCACTATGTTGCGTGTGAGGATGTTTGCTGGCCTATTGTCGACGTTGATCGTCCTTCCGGTTGCCAAGTCGGTTAATGCCGACGGCGTAGATCAGCTTGTAGACGTCGTGGTCTCATTGCTTGGCGACAATGACAAGGAAATTCGGGCACTTGGACTTGAGCAAGTCCGCACGGCAAGTCCCGGTGAAGCCGCGACGAAAGCATTTGCCGCAACGTTGCCCAACCTCTCACCCGCCGCGCAGGTCGGTCTACTGAAGGCCCTCACTGCCCGCGGCGACAACGCAGCACGTTCCGCGGTCGTCTCGTTGCTGAACTCGACCGTGGACACGAATGTTCGAGTCGAGGCGATTCGCGCCCTAGGTGACTTGGGCACGTCGGCAGACTTGCCCAATTTGCTTCAGCTACTCGGCAAGGGCCCAATGACTGAACGCACTGTAGCCAAAACGAGTCTCGCGCGGCTGCCCGGTCCCGGCGTCTCTCTCGAGCTCGCAAGCGAGCTCGCAAGGGTTGCTGCGACAACTCGAGTCGCTATGATCGAAGTCCTGACAACGCGTCGTGCCTTGGAGGCGATTCCCCAGATTCTGGTCGCGGCTGTGAGCTCTGAATCACAAGTACGCAAGGCAGCCATGGCGTCGCTCGGAAAAATGGCCGGACCCATGCATGTTGCCGGAATGGTCCAGGGAGTATTGAAGGCGACTCCAGGCAGCGAACGGGCGGCCGCCGAAAAACAAATCATGTTCGTTTGTGCTCGAGCGGCTGATTCGGCAACGCGATCTGCGCCGCTGGTTGCGGCGGTTAAGAAACTCAGCCCACAACAGCGACTGACCATGCTCTCGACGCTCGGGCGAGTAGGTGGTTCAGATGCTCGCAGCGAAATCGAAGAAGCGATAAAGAGTCGCGATTCGACTCGACACTCTCTCGGAATTCGCGCGATCAGCAATTGGCCAGATGCGTCGATCGCTCCGCGACTAATGCAACTTGCCAAGACAGACCCTCATTCGTCGCATCGCACAACTGCCTTGCGAGCCTTGATTCGAGTAGCGCCCCTGAGCGATGCGCGTACAGATGACCAGCGACTGACGTTGTTAAAGCAGGCGATGGCGATGGCCAGTGCAGACCGCGAACGCGTCCTGGCACTTGATCGAGCTCGTGCAATTCGCACAACGGCTGCATTGCGTTTCATCTTGCCATACGTCAGCAGAGTCGCGACGGCTGAACAAGCCTGTCTATCGATCGTTGAATTGGCTCACCACAGGACTCTCCGCGAGCCCCATAAGGCCGAGTTTGACAAGGCGCTTGACCTAGTGATCAAGACAAGCAAGAACGCTACGGTGATCGATCGCGCGGAACGCTATAAGAAGGACCAAACCTGGGTGCGGCCGAACAAATAGGTTCGTATCCCGACGGTAAGCGAGGGAAAAGTGGTACGGGCCTCCCGCGTTTACGATTCGGGCTGCTTCTCAACGGTATTTGCTGCGTCGAGGATGCACGTCGGGTTGGCCTCGGTTGGCACCGGCGCATTTGTCGCCGCTTGCCACTCATTCAGCTCCGCCCTCAGTCGAGCAACTCGATCCGGCATTGTGGCGGCGAGGTTGGTTCTCTCAGCCGGATCGTCGTTGAGGTTGTACAGACGGACGCTATCATCTTCGTGGAACTCGATTAGTTTCCACTCACCGCGACGGAGGCTGGTTGAGGGGAAGCCGCGCCATGAGTAGGTCTTGCCTCCAGGCACGTCGATGGTGAGACCACGCCCCCGAAGATACAGAGGAAAGTGCCAAAAGATACTTCGATCAGCGATTTTCTTGCCGAATAGCAGCGGCGAGATATCGACACCATCGACCGGCTGCCTTGTCGGTAGCTTGCCGCCAGCGAGCTTTGCGAACGTGGGAAGAAAGTCAACCGAGGTGACCGGAGTGTCGCAGGTGGATTGTGGATCAATCACCCCAGTCCATCGCACGCAGGCCGGGACTCGGACGCCAGCTTCAAACAGTGAGCCCTTCGAACCGCGCAGCGGTTCGAGTTGTGAGACACTCGGAAGTCCTCCATTGTCGCTGGTGAAGACAATCAGCGTGTTTTCGGCAATACCCAGCTCATCAACTTTGGCCACAACTCGACCGACGGACAGATCGACCGCCTCGATCATTGATGCGTAGACGGGATTAAAGTTTCGCCGTTGCGTCTCGAGGAGCTTGTCGAGTTTTGCTTGGTACCGTTTGACGACGTTCTTACGTGCGCGATGCGGTACGTGCACATCCCAGTGGGTTAGATAAAGGAAAAAGGGTCCGTCGCGGTTGTCCTCGATGAACTTTAAGGCCCGGTCGGTTAGCTGTTCAGCAACATCCACATTGCCGTAATAGCTTCCGTTTGGGCCACCCTTTCCATCGGCCGAACTCAGCTCAAACCCCTGCGTGTCGGTGCCGAGATGCCATTTTCCGAGCCGTGCTGTGCGGTAACCGGCCGGGCCGAGAACTTCCGGTATGCAAACGACGTGAGGATCGAGCGAGTTGGAAATCCGAAATTGCGCCTCCGCCCTTTTCTCCAGTGCCTTGTTCATACGGCTCTTCGCGGGAACTAATAGTCGCATGTACGCCGGGTTGCCCTTGGACTTTCCGCCCGGGGTATAAATCTGATGCCGAGGCGTGTAGGTGCCAGACATTAGGCATGCGCGAGTCGGCGCGCAGTTCGGGCCACCGGAGTACGCTGCCGTGAACGTCATACCCTGCCCCGCGAGCCGATCGATGTTGGGCGTCTCAAAGAACTCTGCCCCCATGTAACCGACATCCTGCCAACCGAGATCGTCGGCCATGATGAAGATGATATTGGGCTGCTCCGCGGCATCAGCGGCCGAATAGCTCAAGAACGCTGCCAGAACCATCACGATCCACGTCTTATTCACAGTTGCCTCACAATTACGCAGAACTAATGTTGCCGTGCCACACGGTGGAATTCTACTCTCTATCGATCGGCCATGCTCGCCACTTCAAAAGCCCGAGTCCTTGTGATCGTCTACCGACCGCGGCGCAGCGTGGCTTTACCTAACACTTCATATTTTCCATCGATGGCGATAATCGACTCGCCCGATAGCACAGTCTTGTCTTTTTCCGTACCGAACTGAAGTATGGCGTTTCCGGTAACTCGGAGGCCACCCTCTCCCAAAGTGAGTTTGTTCCCAGACAGAAATACGTTTGCGTCTGTCTGTTTGTATCTGCAAGAGCCGCTACAAATGATCGGCAATGCTGGTAAGTGCGAGCGCATAGGTAAGCTTCATCAACATCGGTAAACTCCATTTTGGGGTGAAACAACGGCGTACAAAGGTCTCCAAGACCTGTGGGCTTGCCCGTAGTACGTGAGCAACTCTTTGCCTGTTCGACGAACTAGACAAATCGCGTCAGTAGCTTCGAGGCGGAACTCGACCGTCGGGGGAGTATGCCTGTCGATTCACCGCAAAGATCATTTTTGTTGCGGCCAACTGGCGATCACCATGCCGTCGGCATCCTGCAGTTTCAAATCGGCGACCGTTGCTTTTCCCGCTCCGGAGCTGAAGTCGATTCGCAATCGCTGGAGTTGTTTGTTTGTTGGCAATTCGATTTCGACCTCTTGCCATTTTCCGTCGCCGCGAATGGGGAATTCAATTCGCTTGCCTCTCGGAAGTGTCACTTTCGGATCGACCGTGTAGAACACGTCGCCGCCATCCTTGACTCCACCCAACAGTCGAAACTTGAGTCGATAGGGTCCAGCTGGCAACTTCAGAGATCGCAAGTCCAACGCGATGCCAGGATCTTCGCCGGTGAAGCGTAACTGCAAAGTCCCGTCCGAAATCGTGAGTTCCGTGTTCTTGCGAGCACGAATGCGATTTCCTGGTCCCTTGTTCGTACGCCGCCCTGCACGGGCACCCTGCGCGGGAGCGGGACGATCAAAGTTGGTCCACTGGGGATTGGTATGCGGGATCTTTGCCTCAATGGCCGGCAAGGAATGCCTGCCGGACGCGTGGAGAACGTTGTGGGTCATGTCGGTCCACTTTTGGACCATCGCCTGGAGTCGCTTTGGTTCAGCGTCGGCCAAGTTATTCAGTTCGGTGCGATCTTTCGCCATGTTGTAAAGCTCCCAAGCTTCTCGGCGAAAACTGACGGCCTTCCAGTCGCCGTCGCGTAGGCCGCGATCGGTAGAAAATAGCAAGTGAATCGGAGGACGTGAACCGAGCGTCTCACCTTCGAAAATTGGTCGCAACGAAATGCCAGAGACCGGTCGTAGCTCCCGATCCGGCCACGTAGTGGGGATTTCGCACCGTGTGATCTCCGCTAACGTCGGCATGACATCGATCAGGTGGGCCGGTTCGTGCACGATGCTACCTTTTTGCCTTTTTAAACCCGCGGGCCAGTGCACGATTGCAGGTGTGGCGATACCGCCTTCGAATTGATTCTGCTTGTAGTAGCGAAACGGACTATTCCGCGCCCAAGCCCAACCGGTGGAATCTGCCAGCGATACGTCTCCATTTGTCGGCTCGACGTCCAGCGACGGTGGCTTGCGATCGTAGGGGCACGCCCCGTTGTCCGACACGAACAGAATCATCGTGTTGTCCAACTCGCCATTCGTTCGCAAATCTTCGACAAGGCGTCCCACTTCCTGATCAACTCGATCAATCATCGCGGCCAGAGTCGTCATGCGGTTGCTTTCGTACTTCCGCCTCCACTCGCTCATCGAATCCCAGGCCGGAATGTGCTCGGGGCGTGGACTTGGCTTCAATCCCAGAGGAAACAAACCCGACTTCATTTGCCTGGCCATTCGAGCATCGCGAATGACATCCCATCCCTCGTCATATCGCCCTTTGTATTTGGCATAGTCTTCGGGCAGAGCGTGCAGCGGGGCATGCGGCGCATTAAACGCGATGTACAGGTACCAAGGGTTCTTGGTCTGCCGCGCCTCTGTGAGGAATTTGAGGGCGAAATCGACATCCGCAATCGTCGTGTAAAAATCCTTATTGGGGACTTGCCACGGCTCTCCATTGAGCCGAAACGTATTGTCACCCTTAAAGAAATTGCACGCCCCGCTCAGGTGACCGAAGTAGCGTTGAAAGCCGAAGTCCGTCGGCTGCTGTTTCAAGTGCCATTTGCCGGTCATCGCTGTGAAGTATCCACCTTGGGCGAGGACTTCCGCCGACGTGACTGCGTGCGAAAGCGACGTACTGCCCGCAGCTAAACAGTATTGTCCTGTCAGCAATGAGACACGTGAGGAATGACATTTTGCCGTGTTGTAGAACTGTGAAAACCTCATGCCGGCGTCAGCAAGGGCGTCCAGACAGGGTGTTTCGATTTCGCTGCCATAGCATCCGATGTCGGAGAATCCCAAGTCATCGACCATGATCACGACAACATTCGGAGGTTCGGCGACTGCGATGCCGGGGCAAAGGATGGCGAGTACAAGTAAGGTGAACCATTTCATCATGGTATTAGAACTCTTGTTATGGTTTCATCGGCATTGATTTCAAGCATTGTAGTTCATTTAGCCAGCGCACATTTGCGTCAGAGTGAGGCGGGGCGCGATAGATACGCTCGACTTGGACGGTGAAGTGGCGACGAGAACTACCATGTCGAGCAACAGCATGGCAAGGCCGCGAGAGTCGGGTCACTTTGTCTTACCTTGGCGGCAATATCCTGGAGTTTGGGGTGCGATGCATAACCCTCGTAGGCAGTCCAGGGTTCGATCGCTGTCGCACCGTGCGTGCTTCGCATGATGCCGATGGGGACCCCTAATTCTTGATAGAGCTCCCAGGCGAAAGCGAGAGAGAGGGCCGAGAACGCACCAGCTTGTCGAGAGCTCTTCCAGCCGCCCTCGGAGTTGACGCGGCTCTTGAGAAACAAGGACGAACCTGTATCGGCCGTGTATTCGCGAACCGGTAACTCACCCTTTGATCGCTGCAACGTATTGGCCAGGTCTCGGCACATCGACTTACCGGCAATCCAGTCCATGTTCGACTGACCCGAGGAAAACCAGACCTCACCGACCAGAATATCTTCTAGCACTAGGGACTCGCCGTTGGAGGTTGTCACCGACAACTCCCGCTCAACAAGAGAGGCCTTCATTGGATCCAGCTTGAGCTGCCATTTGTTCTTTGCGCCAGCGGTTGCCATTTTGTTCTGTCCGGCGAAGGTCACCGATATCGTCGAACCCGCTTTGGCCCAGCCCCATACTGGTACGGACATCTCACGCTGCACGATGGCATGGTCTACAAACGGAGCTGCCAGCTCCAACATCGTTCACTCATGGACTTAATGAAATGGAGACAGGAAACAGTCTCAAGCCTACAGCCAATCATCGCCGGCAACAATTAAACCCGGCGACCCTGGTTACACTTCAATTTGGAATCGTTGACGTTTCGTACGAGCGATCAGCGATTGAGCCAGTTCATCGCCAACAATTCTCTCATTCTTTGGGTCCCAGTGAATCTTGCGACCGATTCGCGCAGCTATCCCGGCAAGGTGGCATGTTGTCAATGCACGATGATGGCTAAAAACATCTGAGATAGGCTCTTTGCGAGCGGCCACCGCTTCGAAGAAGTTGTTGACATGGTTGGTCAGCGAACGGCCCTTGTAGACTCTCTCGAGTGCTCCGTCTGGAAGCGGGTTGGTTGCAAGATCTTCGACGGGTCTTCCGACTAGTTTTCCACGGTTGACGAAGATCCGTCCCTCTGTGCCTTCAAATAGAATACCGTTATCGATGTCGTGCCGGATCGAAAGTTCTACTCCGTCTTCATAGCTCGCCTTGATATTGAATTTCGTGGCGGTGTTGTACCTATTGTTGACAACCGGGTAGCCGTCCTTGAATTCAACGGGATGTTCTACCAAGACCGGATCAACGGAGACGGGGCCGGTATGACTCTTGTCCATACCCCAAGTTGCGATGTCAATGTGATGGGCGCCCCAGTCGGTCAACTTGCCGCCGGAATAGTCATACCACCAGCGGAATTCGTAGTGGGTACGTGACCAGGATTTGATGATATTCGGGGCCCCGCCCATGAATCGATAGTCGACCTTCGGGGCTGGCCCTAGCCACTGATCCCAGTTGAAATGCGCTGGCGGTTTGGCCACGGGGATTTCCGGGCTGGTGGGGGCTCCGTCGATGCCGCACTGAACTCGAAGCAATCTGCCGATCCGCCCGTCGCGGATCATGGCGATTGCCTGAATGAACTTTCGGCTGCTCCGTTGTTGTGTGCCGACCTGAAAAACTGACCCTGTCGTTCGGCACGTTTCGCAAATCAGCTGGCCCTCTTCGATCGTCAGCGTCATTGGTTTTTCACAATAGACGTCTTTGCCCGCGAGCATCGCCTCGATTGCGATCTTTGCGTGCCAATGATCTGGTGTGCTGATATGCACCACATCGATCTTCGGGTCATCGATGACTTTGCGATAGTCTCCAGTCGCCTCGGGAACTTTGCCAAGCCATCCTTTGACGACGTCCTTCGCACGTTCGAGCCGTTCGGTGTCGACATCACATACCGTGACGATGTCGCCGAATCTGGGGAACTCTTTACCGACTCCGTAACGACCATCCGGAGTCATCACGCGTTTGTCCCATCGAATACCGCAACCGACAACGCCGATCCTGGGACGCTCGTTCGCGCTCGCGAAGCCCACAGCCCGAGCCACTGTTCCAGGACATAGGTGGGAAGCGATTGTGGCGGTCGAAGCCTGTAGCATGCTCCGCCGATCCGGCATCCAAGGAAGATCATTCATTACTATTGGCTTCTCGTCGCGAAGTGATTTGGAGAATCCCGTCGGTCGTGGGCTACATCGTGTCAGCGGACGGATTTAAACCCGGCAACTGGCTCCATACCTATTTGCACGCATGCCTGATGAAGTGGTGTATCATTGCTGTGCGGTGTCGCAGGTGGTGTATGCGCCGCGGCGCAGTATAAGAGCTGGCCCGCTCGATGGGAATCAAGCTGACGCCTACGACACCCAACCACACAATTTCCATACCAAGAATGGCATTCTCAGGAATTGAGTAATGGCCGACC
>LWDU01036171.1_pt1 | contig 31448 bp, 21 predicted proteins | sample 727161 | NCBI WGS metagenome assembly LWDU01 (sample SAMN04566230, study PRJNA314399) | hydrothermal vent metagenome | isolation source: deep sea hydrothermal plume seawater | place: Mexico: Gulf of California, Guaymas Basin | collected 2004-07-11
AAAGACGAATGGCGGGGATATGATCTGTGTCGGGGCGTCGAATGGCCGGCGCAGACAGTCGACGGAACGTGACTTCGGCAGACACGTCGACTGTTCAAGCTACTGCCCTGAGGTTAAAGATCAATCGTGGCAGTGCGGATTGCCGGCGGTTTCAACGGATCCGCCCAACTCAACGATATCGTCTTCGTAGATGGTGGTCGTGCTGTTGTTGGTTGTGAGTTCCGAGACGTGGGTGGTACCCGATGAGTCCGGTTCCACACTCAATCTTGCGCCGCCGTCGTCTGACGTCAGTTGATAGACCAGCCGAATTCCCTCACGGGAAGCGATCGTCTGTCGATTCACAACCGTGAATATGTTGCCTCGGATGAGAATCCGTTCGTCGACCCGCAGACTCAGCAGACGTCCTGACGAAGACGACACACGCACTCGGTCGACCGCGTACCAGCTGCGTAGTAACTGCAGAACGGAATGCAGAAGCGATCGTGTGGGCTTCATTTGAAGCATCTCCGTTCAGGGCGCGACGTCAGACGCAGAAAATTGCGTCAGAACGATGTGTGCTACGAATGTGCCATTCGCAAAAGGGGGGAAGCCCATCATCGTTTAACCACGTGCCCAACGGGCCGTGCTTTTCGAGAGTGCGACACACGGGACGTTGCCCACGTGGTTAAACGATCCGTCTGCAGCTGCACTAGTCGGTGGCCGATTCCGCTTTCAATTGTTCCAGCTCAGCCGTGACCCGCTCGGCTCGTTCCTGGACTTCGAACTGTCGCGCCAGTTCATCGGCGTCGGGATCTTTTCCATCCATGCGGTCCCATGCTTCTGTCATGGCTTCCTCGCGATCGACCTTTGCTTCCAGCCGATTGAATTGAGCAAATGCTGATTGGCTGTGAGAACGTTCCATCGCCGAATTGATCTTCTGCGTGGATGTGGCACGTGCCATTCGGGCCGTCAGTAAAGTCTTCTTCTGTTTGGCCTGGCGGATCTTGTCCTCCAGATCCCGGACGGATGCCTGCAACTTTTCGACTTCTGCCTTCTGCTTCTGGTGTTCCGTCGAGTACTGGTCCGTCCGCTGTTGAGCAGACATCTTTTGTTCGAGGGCCGACTTTGCCGTGACTTCGTCGCCCCGTTTCATCGCCGCTGCCGCGCGTTCCATCCATTTCTCTGCTTCCGCTCGCTCTCGCTGACTTCGTTTCCGCATCTGAATCTCGTCGGCAACAGCTTCGGCCACGCTGCACCGAACACGATCAAGTTCTTCTTCCATGTCGATGATCAGCTGGTACAGCATGCGTTCCGGATCTTCGATCTTGTCTTTCAGTGAGGTCAGGCTGGATCGCATTACGAGACTGAATTGTGTGAGCCATTTCATGATACGTTTCCCTTCAGGAAAAAAAAAATAACTTACAGGTGCATGCGCTGGGCGCAGGTCTCTGACCTCGCCCGGTCCGTGACCGCAGGTCTCCCGTCGCGTGCCGTGCGGCGGTGAAACCTTCGGTCGCTTGTATGCGGGGTCGGGAGACCCACGCACAGCGGGCCATGAGTGTTCAGTTTTCATCGATCAGCCCCATGTTGCCAGTTCGGCAGAAACGAGTCGAATTCGGGCCAAAAGCTTCTCGCGGTGGTTCTCGCAGAAGGCCGCCAGAGCGATGACACCGCCACCCAGAACGATTCCGCAGACCCACAGCAGGCTGGGGTGACTGACCGTCGTTCGCACAACCATGGCGACAAGGTCAGCCAGTAGAAACGCCGAGCCCGCGTACACGAGTGCTCGCAGACGCAAACCGATGGACAACAGAATCACAACGACGCTCAGCACCATCAGCGACAGCATGTGAGTCCAACTGCCGTCCAGAACTTCAAATATCGGCGATACCAGAATGATCAACGCTCCGATGTATCGCAGAGGGTCGTGCGAACTCTTCGGCAATTCCTTCTTCAGCATCTCCACAATGCAAAGCACGGACAGGCCGACGGGGACCAGATAGAACTCCAGAGCCATCAATTCCAGTGATCGCCACAACAGCATCAGGCCGACGTTCATGATGACCGCAGCCAGAATGGCGAACCGTCGTTTGTGAGTCATCATGGCCTGCTGGAAATAGATTCCTGAGGCCATCATCAGCGACAGAGCGTTCGTTGCCGTTGCGGCACCGGACGTTCCGTTGATTTCGCCAAAGAACGCCATCAGTGCCACAAGAGTCGGCAGTGTCTGACCAAGTGCGAACATTGGTCGCTTTGCAATTGCCAGATGCTCGTACTTGTCTGCCAGCTTCGCGACGACCAGCGCGGCCACTGCGACCGCCAGCAAGACATACTGGCTGATGCCGGTTCCCAGTTGAATAACGCCCTGACTGCATAGGAATATCGTCGCCGTACCGCCGACGGCAACGCTGCTCCATACGTGGAACTCCTCGCGTTTCCGAACGGCCTGAGTAAATTCGGCGAACACTGTCACAACGAAACCAGCAACCATGAGACTCAGTCCTGTCAATGCGTAGGTTCCATTGAACAGGGCAATTGCCATCATGACGATCAGGCCCGCCCGCAGCAGGGCCGTCCATGTTTTCGCCACAGTGGGCTCAATCCATTTTCGAACGCCATCGAACAACACAACACTGAGAGCCGTTACCAGAAACACCAGCGGAATCGCGATTCCTGTTGCCGCTGATGTCAGGATGCTCAGGACGATCCCGCTGCACCCTCCGAGAGCAGCGGCGGCCAGCAGCACCTGAATGTTCGTTACCAGCGCCAGATAGCTGATTCGGGACTGATCCAACCTGTGCCGATCGACAAAGACGAACGTCGCCAGAATCAGCAACGCCGCCAGACGCAGTGGCAGAGCAAACGTCAAACATCCGAAAATCAGAATGGCCTGCAGCCATCCTTCGCTGACGTTGCAGATCAACCCAAACACGGGGGCGACGGGTGATTCCGTCAGACTGCCTGCAGTCGTCTGAATGAGATCGGTTGAAGAATCAGCGTTGTGAGATGGCACTCGCTGGCCCGACCGGTACGCATGGACGGCAAGATAAATTGTCATCAACACGGCAGTCCACACGACCGGCATCCACGCTGCCGTGATCGGCAGTCCCATCAGAATGCCGACGGCCGTCACCCATAAAGGCAAGGCGATTGTCGCCGCAAAGCCTGCGGCACGACTTTTCAGAGTCACCGTGGCTGCGGCCAGCCACAGTACGGTGGCGGTTGTCGCCAGCATGACGGGAGAAAAGCTGACCGGGGCAAAGGCTGATGCGGCACCGATGTGAATCCGCACCAGGTATGGCAGATGAATCAAAGTGGCCAGACACGACAGAACCACAAGGCAAACATCACACAGCGGCGCAACGAAGGCCTGTGCCTGCCGTATCCAGCCACTGGAACCTCCTGCTTCTGCCGAAACACTTTGCAGATGTGTCGCACTGACGCCCAGTCGCTGTCGCACGTCATCCAACGAGCCCAATCCTTCCATCAGACCTCCGTATTTCAACAACAGATATCCGACGATGGACATTCCCACTGTCACAAATGAAACGCCGGTGATCAGAATTTCCTGAGCAACGTTTAGTCCAACGACGGAACGAACCGCCACAAAGCCCAGCAGCAGCCAGATGCTCAGCCCGCTCAGATAGTGAGGGTTTCGGAGCGTGTACAGCACAAAGGCTGACATCAACAACACGTACTGCAGCAGTTGCGATTCGCCCATAGGTGTCCGGAAGTGAGACACCGCATAACCCAGCCAGTGAACCGACATGGCCGCTGCCAGCAGACAGCCGGTCAGCTGACTCAGTCCGCGTTCGCTGCCATCGCGTCGTTGGAACAGAGCGGATTTCTGTGTCACTTCGCCTTTAATCGGACGGCGATTCCACACGACACTGCTAACGGTGAAAGGAATCCTGTTCAACAGATTGTCACACACCTTCGTCAACGTCAACGCGACCGCCAGGCCGGACAACAGCACGACGGTGTAGTCGGACGAAACACTCGTTATCCCCATGCCATTCAAGGCCGGAATCGCGCTGACGGTGGCCAGCACCAGAGCACCAAGCGCCGGAACCACGTAGCGACGGTCACCAAACAGAATGGCATAACCGATGAACGACAGGACGTTGACGAGTGAAACCAGGAACAATGCTTTGGGGTGAGTGAACGCCGCACAAAACAGAAGACCGGTAATGACCGTCACGAAATGCTTCATCGGACGGCTGAATGCAAACTCACTGCGTCGCTCAAACCAACGGCTGCCAGCCGCAACCGCAGCCAGTAACGGCAGGTACGTGAGTCCGTAGAATGCCAGTGGAAGCCGTTCTTCATTGATGGCATCGGCAGCGACCGCCTTTAACTGCTGCACGATGTTCGCGAAAAGTGTCGGTGAACACTGATAGGCGATCATGGCACACAACAGACTGCCCCAGACAAAGCCGGCATGTTTCGTGTCACGAGCCGCCGTCCACATCAGGCCCGCTGCAATAGCCGCCGTTGGGATCACGGCATACGTCGTTGCGCCGGTATAGGAAAACCCGCTGAATGAGATCATCAGGCCAAGAGCGGTCAGTACCAGTCCGCAGAACATCGGCACGACGACATGCCACGGCAGCGGGCGGACCAGGTCACCCGTTCTCTGACGAAAAACGTCGGCAACCGTGCGGGCCGTCATCAGCACGGTCACAGCCACCATCACGCAGCCCAGACCAGTCCACTGCACGGGAATTGATGTGATCGCTTTGATGCCGACCAGTATCACGAACTGCAGTCCCAACATGGCGATCGGTAGAAAGCCGAAGACTCGCGGCAGTTGATGTTCTTCTGCCAGCCAGAACGTGTGCCGATTGACTTTCACGACGCCAGCCGTGAACACCAGCCAGCAAATCATCATGAAGGAGAACGCGGTCACCGGACCGGAAAGTTGTGGCAACGCTCCAGCCATGCACAGCAGTTGAAAGCTGATCAAAAACGTGGTCTGACGACCTCGCAGCAGGTGATCCAGAATTCGACTGCTGGCCTGCCACAGGAAAACCGTAGCGGACACGACCAGAATCGCCATTGCCGCCCTCCCTGGTGACAACCACGTCAGCGAATAGAAACAGATCGGCAGCAGCAACAGCGTCAGCAGGTGGAGAACTTTGTACGTCGCCGTCAGGTGAAGTCGCCGGCGACATACCTCGGCGGCAAGGAATGTTGCGACCGTATAACCCAGAATTGTCAGATACTTGAGTTCCGACGACCAGCTGGGCCAGTTCTTCGTGACCAGCATCAACGACGAACAAAAGACAATGGCTGCTCCGACGACCAGCATCCACTTGATGTTCTTCTCCTGAAAAAAACTGCTCAGGAAACGTTCCGGAAACGACTGAGGTGTCGGTTGTTCGGTTGGTGCTGGCCCAGGGGTGTGGCCCTCATCGGTTGGCCATCGCGATGGTTCGATGGGATTCAGGTGTGTTTCGGACATGGTGAACGTCCTCCGTTGTGCGATGAGGATGTGAGACGACAGATCCCTATGTCAAATCTCATGCCGAAGGTCGCGTTTCGTGGCAACCTGATTCGCAACATCAACGCTGAACGTACTTTACGTAGATTTGCAGCCGCTCTTCGTCGCATCCCTGAAGCCCCGACGCAGGGACGCACCTGCATCCACGGTGCAGGCGGGGCACTGCGGATCGCCTGCTGCTGATGTCGAGGCAATTTCCGTGGTGTCCACGGCGTCAACGGGTCCGCTGGATCGACGACGGCCAATATTGACGGCAGCAGGTCGAACCACCCAGGACACAAAGAACGGTGGCAAAGTGATGACCAGGCAAAACAATTCCGTCTAAGTCACCACACTGATATCATGCGGCCCGGTGAAGTGACGGTTTGAAATGAACCGTCAGCGTTTTCGACAACCTCCCGAATTTGACCATCATGCGATTTCTAAGACTCAGCCTGATTTGCACGGCAGCCGTTTCTGCCGTACTTGCGCCACTTTCGGCCTCGGCCGATCCAGTGACGGTAACCGTTCCGGACAAGGCTCTGGACGCATTGCTGCGTGAGATCCTTAAGCGAAAGGCTATTGAAAAGGAGGCCATTGAAGTCGCCGATCTGCAGAAAATCCACTTCCTTAACGGTCGTGGTCGCAGCATCAAAGATCTCACCGGACTGGAGCACTGCACGAAACTGGCGGAGGTCAACCTGTCAAAAAACGAGATCACCAAGCTTGCTCCTCTGGCCGCCTGTATTGAAATTCAGTCACTGGATCTTTCGAGCAACAACATCAGCAGCGTGTCTCCGCTGGCAACTTTGGTCAAACTGCAGTATCTGAATCTAGAGAGCAACGCGATCGCGGAAATTGATGCCGTCCAAAACATGAAAAAGCTGTCTTCGCTGTATCTCAATCGCAACCAGATCAAGAGCGTCGCCGCACTAAAGGATCTGACGCGACTGCATTCGTTATATCTGGCGAAAAACCAGGTTATCGACATCAAAGAAATGGCGAAGTTAGCACAGGTCGGAAGTCTGGATCTGCGAAATAACCAGATTGTCGATGTGACGCCACTGAAAGCGTTAACCAGACTACGCTGGACGTTTTTGTCTGGAAACAAGATCGTCGACATTGCTGCGTTGGCCGAAATGGCGAAGGCAGACGCTGACCGACATTTTGCACCGTACTGGCAGCTATACCTGGAAGATAATCCTCTGAATGCAGAAGCAGACGCTCATCTCGAAACACTGAAACAATCGGGCGTGCGTGTGACGAACAAAACCGTATCCGAATTGCCTGAAACCGAGCCGACGAAGGATGCTGCGGGCAAAACCAATGCGGAGTCGGCGCCTGTGTCCGTGGAGTAGTGACTTGATTGCTACGGAATTATGCTCGTTCTTGAAGCCAACACAGGCCTTGCCCAAATCGTCGACGACATTCGCAGGAAGCCTGCCCTACAATATTGAACATGTCTGAATCCGGCCACGACTTAACAACAGATTATCACGACGATTCTCAGGATCGCGTTGCTCGGGACGATGCTGAAACCGCTCCGCTCAGTGTCGAAGCACCGCTCACTTCGGAAGAGCGGGCAATGCAGCAATTGAATGACCAGATGGCCGCTCGGCTGGCGTGGGAATCGTGGCATCGCCGCAAACGTCGGCGTCTGCGAATGTCAGCGATCCTGTTTGTTCTGACGTTTCTCAGCACCACGCTGGTGGGGGCGGACTATTGGCCGCTGGATATCATGCCCGGCTTCTTTTCCGACGAAGCTCGAGTGCAGATCCTGACGCACCTGGCCCGCATCTGGCCTACAGAACCAGGGCAGACGCTCACTATCGGCGATCGATTCTGGGAATCGGTCCGTCTTGGCTGCACCTACAGCTGTCCGTTGATGCTGATCCTGCTGTGTCACGAAATGGGACACTATCTGCAGGCCGTTCGCTATGGAGTCCCCGCGTCGTTTCCGTATTTCATACCGCTGCCACTGCCTCCGCTGGGAACCATGGGAGCCGTCATTCTGCAGGGTCGAGGATCCGCTAACCGAAAGATGATGTTCGACATTGCCGTGACCGGACCGATCGCCGGACTGGTTGTCACAGTTCCGATCCTGTTGTTCGGTGTGTCGAGTTCTGGATATGTACCGGCATCACCTCAATCTGGCTTCGAGTTCGGGCAACCCTTCATTGTGCATTGGATCATCGAAGCCATACACGGCCCGGCCGCTCCCGGCATGGTGTTTCACTGGAATGGATATGCGACGGCTGGCTGGGTAGGAGTCTTCATCACGGCCATGAACCTGCTTCCGATCGGCCAACTGGACGGCGGTCACATTATGTACACGCTTATCGGCCGCAAGGCTCACTGGATTGCGTGGGGGCTGATCCTGACGGCTGTCGCGGCAATGATCCGTATGGAAATGTACTCATACGTTCTGCTGCTGATTCTGCTGACACTCACCGGACCAAGTCACCCGCCGACCGCCGACGACACTGTTTCTCTGGGACCGAATCGGCACCTCGTCGGCTGGGCCACGCTGTCTTTTCTGATTATCGGGTTTACGTTTCAGCCGATCGTCATTCCCGATCAACGGCAGGACCGACAGGCAAATCCGGTCATCGAACCGGATCGTGGTAATGAACTGCACGAGGTTGAGCTGGAGGATTTTGTGCAAGATAGTCATCACCTTTTCGATGATGCGATCGTCTTCGACGGTTTGTGCGAGCATACGCTCGGCACTGCGGATGAAGCTCAGCAGCGAACTCCGTTCAGCTCTTTCCGGTTTCCAGTGGTTACCGTAAACGGTTGTTACAAACCTGACCGGGTGGCCGGTGGATGGACAGAGCGTAGCGAAGGATGCCCCGGAGTTTCGCTCTCTTCGTTCACTCCAACCACCGGCCACTCAATGTCGATTCTTCCAATTGCAACACTCTGTACTAATCCCCTTCCGATTCGGGTGTAGTCATGAATGGTTGGATAGCTACGTAGCCTGGGACCGTTGTCCCGAGTTGAAACAGATTAATGGACGGGACGATGGTCGTAAACCATAATCCGTGACTGCACCCTCCACTACCTTGTTGCCACGTTGACACGCAACCGTCAAATTGACACGATGCTACGTTGTTAATATTTAACTCTGAACCAAGGTTCTTTTATGCTCCATCGCCTCGTTGTTTTCGCCGTTTGCTCTGCGGCTATTGCTCAGGGTGCGGACGAAGTTGACTTCGATGTCGTCGAAGAAATCGTTTACTCGAAGATTGGCGACCGTGACCTTTTGCTGGACGCGTTTGTGCCAAAGGCGGATGGAACACATCCAGCCGTGCTGGTCGTCCACGGGGGGGCGTGGCGGCAGGGCAACCGAAAGCAGCTTCGTGGATATGCCACATCGCTCACAAAGATGGGGTTTGTCTGTTTTGCGATCGACTACCGGCTGGCTCCTGATCACACGTTCCCGGCCCAGATCGAAGATTGCCGCGCTGCGGTGAAGTGGATTCGAACACACGCGGCGCAGTATAAGGTCGACTCTCAGAAGCTGGGGGCCATCGGATACTCAGCCGGCGGTCATCTGGTATCACTTCTCGCCACGACTGGCGAAGCGCCCAGTGAAAAGAATGGAAACATCGACACACGAATTCAGGCCGTCGCGGCCGGCGGGGCTCCCACGGACTTTCGCTGGTTCCCCGACAAAGGCAAGTGGGCCGAATACTGGATGGGGGGAGATCTGGAGGCAGTCCCCGAAAAATTCCTTGCTGCATCCACAGCTGCGTTCGTCGACAGCAATGATGCCCCCATATTCTTCTTCAATGGAACGGCCGATAAACTCGTTCCCCTCATCTGGACGATGCCGTGTCACACAGCTCTGAAAGCGGCCGGCGTCACTACGGAAATGCACATCATCGAAGGAGCGGGGCACTTGCAGGCTGCCGTCAACACGGAAGCGTTGCAAAAGGCATACGCGTTTCTGAAACGTGAGTTGAAGGGTGACGACGCACAGCCGCAGCCGGCGTCAGCGGCAAAGGATCAGTAGACTGAAGAAGTGGCCGGTACCGAGCCGCAGGAGACAGGCCGTCCCAAACTTCAACACTGGACCGTGCGGAAACACCGGGTCACACCACAGGCAGTGAGTGTGACCTACTGTTTTTTTCTGCGACCGACGCCCTGTTTCGCATCGGGATCATACTTCGGATTAGGCGTCGTCGGAACGGGTGCAGAAACGTCGGTGCGCCACTGCTTCATGGCAGAATGCAGTTGAGCCAGTTTGTCCGGATTGGATTTGCTAAGGTCATTGGCTTCGCTGAGGTCATCACTGAGGTTGTAGAGTTCCAGCCGACCGGATTCGAACCATTCGATCAGTTTCCAGTCACCCATGCGGATGGCTCCGGCGGGCGTGGTACGGAATGGGCCGCCATGAGGATCTCCGCTGCCCTGCAGAAAACACGGAAAGTGCCAGAACAGTGCGTCTCGATCAAGCGATGCGGCCGAATCCTGCAGCAGCGGCACAATGCTCAGACCGTCGAGCTCATAGCCGTCGGTCAGTTTCGAATCGGTGATTTCAGCGAACGTGGGATACAGGTCCACACCGATGATCGGTTCGCTGCAACGACTGCCCGCCTTTGTGACACCGGGCCAGCGGACGATGAAGGGTTCACGAATACCGCCTTCATACAGCATTCCCTTGGCACCTCGCAGCGGATGATTCGACGTGGCACCGATATGTCCGCCGTTGTCGGAGTAAAACACAATGACAGTGTTGTCCGTCAGGCCGAGTTCTTCCACCTTCGCAAGGACTCGCCCAACGCTGTCATCGACGCTTTCAATCATGGCCGCATATTTGGCATTCTTCTGATGCTGGCCCGGCGTCTTTGCCTGATACTTCGCCGTAATATCCGCCTTGGCCTGAATCGGCGTGTGGACGGCATAGTGAGTCAGATACAGAAAGAACGGCTGATCCTTGTTGTCGTCAATAAATTTGACAGCCTCGTCCGTCAGGCGATCGGTGAGATATTCGCCCTTCTGCTTTTGAACAAGGTTTGGATATTTGTACGGACTGTGATATCCGCCTCCACTGGGGCTGCCCCATTCTTTGCCAGCGATGTTCACGTCAAAGCCCTGAGTCGTGGGATCGCTTCCCAGATGCCATTTCCCCATGCTGGCCAGTGCGTAACCATTCGCATCCAGCACTTCGGCCCACGTGACGAATTCGTCATCCAGCACAGTCTTGTTTTCAGCCGGCTCAAGCTTGCGAAACTGATGGTTGCCGCGTTTGGGATCACCGACCGTGTAAATGCCATGACGAGGCGTGTACTTGCCGCTTAACAGGCACGCTCGACTGGGAGCGCAATTCGGGGCGCACGCATAGGCGTCAGTAAACACCATCCCGCTGGCAGCCAGTTTGTCGATGTTGGGGGATTCGTAAAAGTCGGATCCCTGGTACGCCAGGTCCGCCCAGCCAAGATCGTCGATAAAGAAAAAGACAACATTGGGCTTTTCGGCAGCAGACGCAGAACCGGCCACAAGCAGGCCGCAAATGTGCAGAGCGATGATGATTTGTCTCACGATAGTCGTCGTCCTGGGGGGGCTGAAATGCGTCGTGCAGAAAGAATGCCGACGGTCGACAGGGGCCCACGAGATATGCCGCGAACCACTGACTTGCACCCATCCTACAGTCTTCTCTGCGTCTCCGCGCCTCTTTGTGAGAACACGAGCAGAGGAAATCCGAGGAGGAGAAGACGAGTACGAGACGCGAGGACGATATTCGTGTTTATTCTCTCGTCCTCGTCCTCGTACTTCCTACTCGTCTTCTCGTACTCGATTTCTTCCTTCTTAGTCTCCTGCGCCCCAAGGCGGAAAAAAAACGTTTCACCGACACCTCATTACTTCCTGGCGGAGTGCGCGCTGGCAGCGTCCGTCATCTTTTCTCCGATCATGACCAGTTTGTAATCGTGCAGTCGCTTTTCGTTCAGCCAATACGGACTGGTGATTTCCTTGAAGGCGTAGATGGCGGCCTGAATTCCTTCTGCCCATGCCACGGTCACCAGCTTGATGTCTCCGTGAACGTCGCCTACCGCAAATATCCCGCGCCGAGTGGTTTCGAAGTACGGATCGATGGCGATGCTGCCGTCTTCGTTCAGGCGAATTGCCAGCCGCTCAAATGTTTCCTTCGCAGAAAGAAAACCGATCTGCACAATGGCCAGTTCGGATGTCAACTGAGTTCCATCCGTCAGCGAAGTGACCAGATGCCCGTCCTGCAAAGTTGCATTGACAACTTCTGTGCTGGTCCGGACCTTTCCCCCCAGTTCTTCGACACGACCGACTGTGTCCGCTTTTCCGATCGCGGTTTCCTCGCGCACAATCACGTCGACTATGGCATTGCGCTGCAGGGCCATCACGGCAGCGTCCAAAGCAGAATCACCGCCTCCGACAATCAGGACATGGTCGCCGTGGTATTCGTTGATTCGGGGGACCTTGTAATAGACTTTTTTCCATTCCAGAGCATCAAGGACCGGCAGCTTTCTGGGATAGTGCAGCAGTCCGCAGGCCACGATGACCTTGCGACAAAGATACTCGCCCTTGCTGGTGACCACTTTCTTCAGGGGGTCTTCCCGTTCCTTTTCCTCCGTATCCAGGATCTCGACAAGTTCTTCTTCAAATCGAAATTGCACCAGAGCATCGCTGGCTTGGCGAAAGGTCCGTTCGGACAATTCCTGTCCGGTGATCCCATCAGGAAAACCGGGGATATCGACGATCTTCTTGTCCGCGTACAGAAACTGCGGTTGTCCGCCAGGTTCCGATTTCGCTTCCACCACCAATGTCGTCAAACCACGATGAGCTGTGGTCAGGCTGGCCGCCAATCCACCAGGGCCGGCTCCGATGATGACCACATCCCAATACTTCAGGTTCGCAAAGTCAGTCGTCGGGTCCAGTACCGTAACTTTGAAGTCTGCCATAACGTAACGCCCCCGTGCCGTTGCCGATTTCATATTGGAAGGTTGCCCGATTTAGGTCATCGGTTGCAACAGAAAGAGTATCCGTCTGAGGTCCGTTCGGCGCGAGGAATTGTCCATGTTCGGTCAGACCGGAACGGGCCTTCTCAGGAATGACAAGATGTTTGCGGCCGTCCAATCAAGGACGAAGAAAGAAAACGAATATCGTCCTCGTGTCTCGTACTCGTCTTCTCCTCCTCGGATTTGTGCGCAGGAGACGAAAGGGAAGAAATCGAGTACGAGAAGACGAGTAGGAAGTACGAGGACGAAAGAAAGAACGCGAATGTTGCCCTCGTCTCACACCACCTCGAAACGTATCGTTTCGATCTTCGCGTGGCCGGATTTTCGAAACGGTCGTGGCATGGGTTGAGCACTTCCGTTGTTGTCGATCGTGCGACAGCGAAGCGTGTACTTTCCGGCCGGCAGCCCGGAGTGAAGATAAAACCAGTGGGCTCGTGACAAGGGCAAAGGCCACGATTCCGGCTGACCGTTTTCGTCGAAGCCCGTGGTGGTGGGCGGGATCTTTCCATCTGGATAACCGCCGCCGTAATCCGACGGCGCCGGAAGAATCGTGGCGTCCTGCCACGGAACGCTCGTGAAGTACGGATCGTCTTCGGAAAGTGGTGAGTCGCGTTCAGAAATCCAGACCTGCACTTTTTTTAATCCGGAGATCCCCACCTGTGCCCATCCGGTGATCGGAATCGGCTCGCCAGTTTTTTCTTTGTCGGGTGCAGTCAGCGTCGCACAGAATGTCTTCAAAGGACTGTAGACGTCATTGTTCTGTTCGACGTAAGTGTCGTTGGCGGTTCCGAGATTTGACAGCACGAGGTTCGTCAGCCATTTGATGCTCTTAAATCCATAATCTTCGGGCACGACGATTCGTACTGGCCCGCCTCGTTCGGGAGTCAGCCACTGTCCGTTCAGTTTGTAGCACAGAATCACGGGTGGCAGCCCGTATGGATCTTCCAGCACACGGCCCACCGGCAGGGAACTGCGGAACATCTGAGCCGGTTCTTCGTTGTGATATCCGTAGTAGAAAACTCGACGCAGGTTTTCCGTCGGTTGAGTTTTCCACACGACTTCTCTGAGCGGGACACCTTCCCAGATGCCGTTGCCCAGCGGACAGCCGATATTCAGACACGTCATCACTTTGGGAAACCGCACGGCGTGATCTTTGGCCAGTTCCATCAACTGGTCAAAGGTAAAGGCGTTGTCGCCTTCCAGTGGGTTCTTGATTCGTGCTGGATTTTCCTCGTCACTGATGACGTTCAGCTTCCACGTTTCCCGAGTGAGTCCCACCTCAATGCGTTTTGCATCGTCCAGCTTGTGTGGTTTAGGTTTGCCTCGCGACACATCCCGAAAATCATCGGGCAGCGTCAGCCATTTTTCCAAATCCTTGAGCGCCTGCTGCAGTCGTGGATCCTGTGCAACCTGCGCCGCGAAGCTGCTTCCGCTGGCGAGTGCGGCCGTTGTCAGCACACCGGCCTTAACGAAGTGTCGGCGGGTGACGGCGAAATGTTCACCCAGGAACTTTCGAAGGGGAGCTTCCATTGTCAGAACCTCTTTGTTTAGCTGCGAAGTACGATTGACGTGCAAATTATCGTATCGCGCGCGCCGCGACAAAGCCATTCCGGGCGTGAAACTCAAGCCAGCGTGTTATCTTACGCAATAAGATCTTCGACCACATGGCCGTGTACATCCGTCAGTCGGAAATCCCTTCCCTGATAGCGGTAGGTTAACCGGCGATGGTCGATGCCCAGCAGATGCAGGATGGTGGCGTTTCTGTCGTGGATGTGCATTGTGCCGGGCGTCCAGTCGGCTTTGTTCGGCTGAGGATTCATAGGCGTGCCGTCCTCATGTGCGATGTTGTAGCCGTAGTCGTCGCTCTGACCATACGTGATGCCTGGTTTGATTCCTCCACCGGCCATCCATGTGGTAAAGCAGCGAGGATGATGGTCGCGGCCGTAATTCTGTCGCGTCAGGTTGCCCTGGCAGTACGTTGTGCGACCGAATTCTCCACCCCAGACGACAAGCGTGTCGTCCAGCATGCCTTTTTGTTTCAGGTCCTTGATCAGTCCGGCACAAGCCTGGTCGATGTCGCGGCACTGCGATTCATGTTCCAGAGGAAGGCGACCGTGAGCGTCCCAGCCTCGGTGGAAGATCTGGATGTTGCGAACGCCTCGTTCCGCCAGTCGACGAGCATTCAGGCAGCAGGCGGCGAACGTGCCCGGAGTTCGGGCGTCTTCGCCGTAAAGTTCGAACGTATGCTGCGATTCTGATGACAGGTCCATCAGTTCGGGAACAGACGTCTGCATGCGATACGCCATTTCGTGCTGACGAATTCGGGCCAGCACTTCCGGATCGGCGAAGCGTTTGTTCTGCTCGTGATTCAGGGCAGCCAACGTGTCAAGCTGTGCCCTGCGGTCCTGACCAGTGACTCCGGCCGGATTGCTGAGATACAAGACCGGGTCGCCCTCACTTCTCATCAGAATGCCCTGATGTTGCGACGACAGAAAACCCGGGCCCCACAGACGATTGAAAAGACTTTGCTCCGGAAAACTCGTCTTCGCGTGCATCACGACGTAATGCGGCAGGTTGTCGTTCAGACTGCCAAGTCCATAACTGAGCCATGCTCCCAGACTCGGCCGGCCGGGAATCTGACTGCCGGTCTGAATGTACGTGATCGCGGGGTCGTGGTTGATGGCTTCGGTGAACGTGGAGTGAACGACGCACAATTCTTTGGCAACGGTCGCCGTATGAGGCAACAGATCACTGATCCAGACTCCATCCTGATTGTTGTCGTACTTCCGAAAACGGTACTTGCTGGGACACAGTGGCAGCCCGTTTTTCTGGTTGGCTGTCATCCCCGTGACTCGCTGCCCGTCACGAACATGAGCGGGCAACTGCTGGTTGAACATGTCTTTCAGTTTGGGCTTGTAGTCCCACATGTCCAGGTGACTCGGACCGCCGCTCATAAACAGATAGATAACACGCTTTGCTGTTGCAGGATGATGAGTGGCATCCAGCGTGCCAGCCGTGTCTGCGTGGAGGTCTTTGCCGATTAGTCCCGCGAGCGCTGCGGTGCCAAGACCGAGTGCGGAGCGACCGAACAGTTGTCGACGCGTGGTCATGAGACCATGTTCAAGAAGCGGATTTGCGCGTGTCATGAGTGATTTCCTTCTTCGTTCTCGTCTCGTTAGTCACAGAATCCGAGGAGGAGAAGACGAGTACGAGAATTCAAGTCAGTACAGTAATATCGCAGCATCACTCGCCAATACGATGGTTGCCACTTGTGACCATGCGGCAACTTCAACCGCGTTCAGATTTTCATTTCGTGGAATCTCGCCGGTCACCAGCAGGGCCACCGCGTCATCCTCGGAGTTCCTGTACCGCTGCTTCATTGCTGTCAGCAGTTGCGTGCATGCCGATCGTTCTTTGTCTCCAGGCGGACGGCAGGCCAACATGGTGAACAGCAGATTCAATCTCTCGTCGTCCGTGTTTCGCTCAACCAACAGCCGTTCGGCCAGGGTTCGTGACATTTCAATCCGCTGCGTCTCATTCAACATCCCGAGTGATTGCAGGGACGTGTTGGTTCGCGACCGACGCACGCAGCTGGATTCCCGGTCGGGTGCGTCAAAGAGCGTCATCATGGGATGCGGACTGGTGCGTTTCCAATATACATACAGACTGCGGCGATACAGCAATCTGCCTTTGTCACGTTCGTACAGTTTTGTATTGCTACCCGGGTGAGCCATCGCCAGCCACATACCTGCCGGTTGATACGGTTTGACTCCTTCGCCACCCATGTGCGGGTCCAGCAGACCACTGGCCCACAGACCTATGTCTCGTAACACTTCGGCATCCAATCGATAACTTGAGGCTCGCGCGAACAGCCGATTCTCTGGATCCTGTACGTCCGTCCGCCATGCTGCCGTTTGTTTGAATGTGCGGCTGTGAACCATCAGACGCAGTATGTGTTTCAGATCCCATCCGCTGTCATGCAGTTCTACGGCCAGCCAGTCCAGCAACTTTGGATGAGTGGGCTGCTGACCCTGAAGTCCAAAATCCTCCGGCGTGCGGACCAGGCCGTAGCCGAACACTCGCTGCCAGATTCGGTTTACCAGGACTCGTGCAACCAGCGGGTGTTCGCGCGATGTCAGCCACCGTGCGAGTCCCAGGCGATTTCGTGGAGCATCTGATGGAAAGCTGCCCATGACGCTCACGATGCCGGGTTCCAGCGGTTCCCCGATGGGCTGGTTATACTCGCCTCGGCGAAGAACGTTGGTGACTCGTGGCTTCGGGAGGTCCTGAGCCACCAGAGTCGTGGTGAATTCCTTCTCGGCCGCCACGACCTGCTGCGATAACTTCAAACCGACGGCGTGCAGCTGTGATGAGCCAAATGGGCCAGCGGGATCAGCGATCATCGCCAGCCGTGCGCCAGCTGCAATGTCGTCCCACTTCTTCTTCGCCTCGACGGACAGCGTGACACCGTTGTTAATCGTTGACGCTGCCTCGGCGATCAGACTTTTTCGTTCGGATTCAAGCTGCTGCAGGTGATCCCATGCGTTCTGGTTCTGGGGAACTTTCAACACCGGGCCGAATTCATACTTGTTGCCGTCCATGGCCGGTTCGGCCGTACTGTTGAAGAACGCCAGCAGACGGTAGTACTCGGTCTGCGGAATGGGATCGTATTTGTGAGTGTGGCAGCGGGCGCACGTCAGCGACATTCCCAGCAGCACCGTTCCCAGTGTTTCTGTGCGGTCGAAATTATTCTTCGCCTGGAACTCTGCCGGAATGGCTCCGCCTTCGGAAGTCGTGGGATTCATGCGCACGAACCCCGTGGCGACTTTTTGTTCCAACGTGGCATTCGGCAGCAGATCGCCGGCAAGTTGCCAGGTGATAAAGTCATTCAAAGGCAGGTTCTGATTCATCGCCCGCACGACCCAGTCGCGGTATGGATAAATGCCCCGGCGATTGTCCAGATGCAGTCCGTGTGTGTCACCATAACGAACGGCGTCCAGCCAGTAGCGCGCCTGGTGCTCGCCGTAGCGAGGACTGGTCAGAAGACGTTCGACAAATCGTTCATAGCCAGTGGCACTTTGGTCTGAAAGGAAGTTCGCCAGCAGTTCCGGTTCGGGCGGTAACCCGGTCAGGATCAGAGCGGCTCGGCGAGCCAGCGAACCCGAGTCGGCGGCGGAAGAGAAGCCAATATCTCGTTCCGCTAGTTGCTGGTCGATGAACGAGTCGATGACGCGGCTGCCGTCTGAGTCAGGATCAGAGTGTGCCGGTGGTGTCTTCTGCGGCGGAACAAAAGCCCAGTGTTTTGCGTAGGTGCCGCCTTGTCGCACCCAACGCGTCAATGTGTCTCGCTCCTTTTCTGTTAACTGTTTTTCGGCGTCTGCTGGCGGCATCGGGTCGTCGGTGGAATGAATCCGAGACAGCAGCAGACTGTGTTCGGGGGCGGTCGGATCGATGGCTCGACCGTCGTCACCAAGCGCTGTCGCGGCTTCAACGGAATCCAGGCGACGCATGTCTTCGCCGACCTCAGCAGCATCCGGACCGTGGCAAACAAAGCACTTGTTCGACAGAATCGGCAGCACTTCGCGTGCGAAATCGACGGTTTCAGCCTCCGTGGCGATGCTTTGCGCGGGGCGTAACGTAGGCAATAGCAACGTCATGAAGACGGCAAATCGAGTGCATTGTTGCATACGGTCTAGCTTCCTTTGGGCACGATAGCGTGTGAGCCAGCTGCAAAACGTAGCGATCCAGCGTCCTGGCCGCAAACATTGTTGTCTGGCTTCCTTACATTCACAGTGGACTCTTGCATTAGTCAGCATTATTGTCCTTGCCAGACCCAAAGTGAACAATTGGCCAACGTTGTCCAGTGGTTGATGCAGCAACATCCTGATGGGCGGTGGCCCTGGGACACGTGTCCAGGGGGCCTGCAGTTTTACGAATTCAGAAGTGTCGCCGCTGCAGGATCCTGTGCAGAAGTTGGAAATGCGACATAAAGATCAGTCCATGCCGCCAGACAGCCGTTCCCATCGCCAGCTTGTCGTAATTAACGTTGTGGGCCTGACCTATGACATGATTGGCGACAACACGCCGAACATTCAGTCCGTTCTGGACAACGGATTCGCTCGGCCGATGCAGACTGTCCTGCCGGCGGTCACCTGTTCTGTGCAGGCCTCGCTGTTGACGGGGCTGACACCTGCTGAACACGGTATCGTGGGCAATGGCTGGTACTTTCGTGATCTCGCGGAAGTCATGTTCTGGAAACAGTCGAATCACCTGATTTCCGGTGCAAAGGTGTTTCAAACGGCGCGGCAGCGCGACGCGGCTCACACAACGGCTAAAATGTTCTGGTGGTACAACATGTACGCCGACGTGGATTGGTCGGTGACTCCGCGTCCATCGTACCCGGCAGACGGGCGCAAGATTCCGGATTCCTACAGCGAACCGCCGGAACTGCGTGACCATCTGCAGAGTCGTCTTGGTCAATTTCCGTTGTTCAATTTCTGGGGCCCGACGGCCGACATTAAAAGTTCGACGTGGATTGCAGATGCCAGCGTGGAAGTACTGCAGCAACACGATCCGTCACTGCTGTTGGTCTATCTGCCTCATCTGGATTACAACCTGCAGCGGCTGGGCCCCAACCATCCGTCCATTGCTCAGGACGTGCGGGCCGTTGATGCCGAAGCGGGAAAACTGATTGACGCTGCTCGGAAGCGCGACGCCGACGTCGTCGTGCTTTCCGAATACGGCATCACGGAAGTTTCGAAACCGATTCACATCAACCGAGTATTACGGGCTCACGGTCTGCTGCGTGCTCGGACGGAGCCGTTGGGGTGGGAGACCATGGATTGCGGAGCGTCTCGTGCCTTTGCAGTCGCGGACCATCAGGTGGCTCACGTTTACGTAAAGCGTGCTGACGACATCGAAACCGTGCGCCGCATTCTCAGCGCGATCGATGGTGTCGAAGCGGTTTTTGATCGGTCGCAACAGGTTGACGTCGGGCTGGCTCACGACCGCAGCGGTGATCTTGTCGCCGTCAGCAGCGCGGATGCCTGGTTTACTTACTACTTCTGGAATGACGACCGACTGGCTCCCGACTACGCTCGCACGGTCGATATTCACCGGAAGCCGGGCTACGACCCCGCTGAGTTGCTGCTGGATCCGACGATACGCCTGCCGAAACTGAAGGTTGCGCGGCGGTTGGCCAGAAAACTACTTGGTTTTCGTTATTACATGGACCTGATTGGTGTGGACGCGACGATCGTCAAAGGCAGTCATGGTCGGCTGCCTGCGGCGGACCGGTTGGCGGCTGATGGGCCCGTCTTCGTATGTTCCGCAAAGCGAGTGGAACGGGATCGAATTCACGTCTGCGATGTTCGAAACCTCATTTTGGACCTGCAGTTTGGTGAATCGCCGGGGTGATCGCGTTTCCAACACTACGGCTCAATTCTCTGTTCCTGAGCCCCGAATCGTCGCAGTCACTGACCCGCGTTACCCGTTTTTTCGTTGTCAATACGCCCCAAAAACGAACAAATTCGGTTGGTGCCGCCCTGACTCTGGTCATTGCCGGACGGGTTCATAACAATGCGAGGCCAATGAGGGCATGGCCCTCAACCGAAAGTTGATCTAACCTTCGGGAAATGCTGGTCCGCTTCCGCAGGTCGCTGGACTCGACTGGACGACGACACGATTTCATGACTATGGCTGCGCAACCAGCCATCGCCGTTTGACGATACACAACAGGGCGATGGAAGCCGATGGCTTCGGCGGACATGCCGATGGTGACGGGTGTTTGAATTGAATGTTGAAAGGTAGCAACTGTGGGACGCGGTGACGACGACGATGATCAAGAAGAAGATATGGAACAGGTGCTGTTTCAGGGACCAATGTTTGGTCGTGAAACAAATCTGAAGGAGAATCCACGTCTTGTTAAGGCGGCGTTGGTTCCTGTCAAGAAGATGATCTCCGACGGATTGTCGCGTCGCGCCCATACGATTCTGCTGGAACCGGCTCAGGGCCGCGTCACCATCCGGTTTGTTGTGGATGGGATTCCCTATCCGGCGGGGGCTATTCCGGGCCAGCGCGGGATGGCGATGATTCAAATGATCAAGGTTCTGGCGGGGCTGAATCCACAGGAACGCAACGAAACGCAGTCCGGCGGCATCAATGCCGAATTCGAAGAGGTCAGGTATGAGCTCCTGACCGAAACGGTTCTGTTGAAGCCCGGCGTCGAGCGATTGAAGATTCGCGTCGAGAATCCAAAGATTACGTATCTCAAGCCTGCTGATGCCGGGATGCCTGAGGAGGTGATGCGACAGATTCGAGGATATACAGAAGACAGCAAGGGCCTCATTCTGGTCTGTGGGCCGCCGGACAGCGGCATTACCTCGCTTTCCATCTGTGCGATCCACTGCGTCGACCCGTATTTGTATTCGGTGTTCAGCCTGGCTGACACCGGCGGCAAGCCACTGACCAACGTCTCAGATTATGAGCAGGAGGAAGGTCACGATCTGGAATTCAGTTTCGATCGTATTCTGCGGCGTGAAGCTGACGCTATCTTCATGGACCCGTTGACCGACCCAGCCGTCGTTCAAACGATGTGTCAGTTCGCTGACCGTATGTGCTTCATTGCTGAGATTCCCGCAAAGACTCCGACGGAAGCGGTGCAGCAGTTGATTCAGTGGGTCGGCACCGACCTGGTAACTCAGCATTTGAAGGCCGTAATAACACAAAAATTGATTCGCACGCTATGTGACGATTGTAAACAGGCCTTCCGGCCCAACCCGCAATTGCTCAAACGCCTGAATCTGCCTCCGGAAACGACCATTCTGTACCGAGCGCCTTCGCCGCCCGACCCGGAGGACGAGGATGCTCCTTCCATTGAAGAACTTTGCGAAGACTGTGATGGTGTCCCGTTTCACGGTCGTACGGCTGCCTACGAAATACTGGAAATGACAGACGGCATGAAGGAAGTCGTCGTCAACGGTCTGGATCCGCAGGCGGTCAAAGAACAGATGGCGTCTGACGGGATGCGAACATTGCAGAAGGACGCCGTCCGCCTGGTCGTCGAAGGCAAGACGGCGCTGGAAGAGGTGCAACGTACGTTTGCTCCTTCAAAGGGGCGACGTCCTAAAGCAAGACCGCGTCCTCGTCCGGATGAATAACAAAACGCAGATTTTTTCCCGCAGCCCATGCGATCGCGAGTGACGTCGTTGGATTCAGCGTCAAAGAAAGTTTCTACCGGTTCGACGTCGTCAGCCGCCGCAGTGTATCAGGGGCGGCTGAACGAATGTCGTACCCATGCCGAGCGTCTGCAGGTCCGCGACCGTTTTGTGGTCCGCGTGCGGATCGCCGTGTTTGTCGCGCTCATCCTGATTGGCTGCCTCTGCGTGGGCGATCGATCGGTGTCGTTCTGGTGGCTATTGCTGCCGGCGACCGCATTCGTGGCTGTGCTGCGATTTCACCTGCCGATCGTGCGAGAGCTCAAACGCGAATCCGCAGCGGAACAATTCTACACAAGGTGTCTGTCGCGCATTGACGGCGACTGGCGGACGTTTCCTGTTGATGGTGCTGAGTTCATCGATGCGGGGCATCCGTGGGCCGGCGACCTTGATGTCTTTGGAAACGGTTCACTGTTTCAGAAACTGAATGAGTGCCGGACGTTACCGGGACGCCGCAAGCTGGCCGCGTGGCTGACTACCGTGGCCTCGGCCGACGTTATTGCAGAACGACAAAAACAATCAGAATCACTCAGGAACGAAGTTTCTCTGCGAGAACGGCTCGCGGTGATTGACGACACGGTGGACTGGAAGGCGGCAGAAACGGCGTTGAGTGGCTGGCTGAGCGAACCGGCCACTTCGTTTTCGGCGTTTGCCATCTGGGGAGCACGAGTACTGGGGCTGGCGAGTGTCGTGGTCTTGATTATGGTCTTCGGCAGCGGACTGACCGGGTCAGCGATACTTCTGATGTTGCTGCTGCAAGCGCCGTTCATTTACGTAAACCGACAGAGAATCAGAGCGGTAATGGATCGCGTCGATTCTGTGGACCTGGCGCTGCATCAACTCTCGGAAGTTGCGCAGCAGTTTGAGACGTTTCCCTTCACCGAGCCGTCACTGCAACGACTTCAGCAGCAGCTGTGTGTTGATGGAGTAATCGCCTCCGTACGCATCAAAGAACTCAGCAGCCAGATTCAGTGGCTTAACAACGCGCTGCGAAATCAGTTCTTCATGCCGCTGGCGTGGATGTTCGGGCTGTTCATTCTTCTGACTCATCGCATCGAACGGTGGCGGGATCTTTATGGTACACGCGTGCCGGACTGGCTGGATGCCGTGACTTCTCTTGAGGTTGCCATCAGCGTCGCTGCTTTCAACTTTGAAAATGAAACCTATTGTCTCCCTCACGTTACGGACGCTCACGCCGTGTTTCGTGCGGAGCGACTGGGACATCCGTTGATCAGCGCCGTCGAATGTGTCTGCAACGACGTAACGCTGACCGAGCAAACGCCGCTGCTGCTCATCAGCGGATCCAACATGTCCGGCAAGAGCACGCTGCTGCGATCGGTCGGCACAAATCTTGTCCTGGCATACTGCGGAGCCCGCGTAAACGCGACAGCGTTCGAGTCATTTCCGTTTCAAATCGGAACCGCCATGCGGGTGAGCGACTCGCTTCAGGAAGGACGATCGTTCTTCTTCAGTGTCGTGCAGCGTCTGAAGGCTGTCGTGGACCTGACAGGCGAATCACGGCGAGTGCTGTACTTACTCGACGAAATTCTGAGCGGAACCAACTCCCACGACCGACGCCGTGGCGCGGAAGCCGTCATTTGCAGTCTGGTCAACAAGTCTGCACTTGGCATGGTGACCACTCATGACCTGACATTGACGGACATCGTGGATTCGATGGATGACAAGGCCGTCAATATGCACTTCGAAGATCAGGTCAGTGACGGACACATGACGTTTGACTACAAGCTGCGCGACGGCGTGGTACAGCGCAGCAATGCCATCGAACTGATGCGAATGATGGGGCTGGACGTCTGAGACGAACAGGCATAAAAAAATGGCCAGGTCTGAATAAGACATGGCCATTTTTGTTTGTTCGACCTGTCGGAAACTCTCCGACAGTCATCAACCCTTGTAGTAAGGGTGTTCAGCCGTGTCTCGCTTTGCCAGCATTTCGTCCACAGACGGCTCATTCTTCATGGCTCGTTCAATGGATTCCTTGGTGGCCGCATAGTTGTATTCGTAGATCTTCTTGTCGTCTTCAGCCTGCCAATGGATGAACACGCCACAGACAATGCAGAGATTGTCGGCCTGATCCTTTGGAATGACTCCGGACTTTACACAATCACAAACCGCATCAGCCACAGCTTTCTGAGCCGGACCGAACATCTGCACGGCCTGCTTGGCACCTTTGATCGTCACCTTGGTGATCATCACGGTGGATGGTTTCACGGCAACATTTGGTTCCATCACGGCCAGCAGATTGCTGTGTCCCATATTCTGATCGGCCAGAGCACTGGCAAATGCTGCACCGACAGGACCACTCTTGTCACCGATCAACAGGTCGATGTGAGCGACTTCAAGACCTTCGCCAATCAGCGATTCACCAACATACATTGACATCTATCATTCCTTTACAAAATCAAAACCGTCAGTCGACAACTACGGTTCCCGACAACGTGTCGAAACCGGCGGTCGAGATTACATCGGCAGACTGCCCATTTTTCAATGGCTTCAGACCGCGTTTTGCGGAAGCATCGCGACTTTGGACCCAATCTTCAACCGTCCTGCGGAAACAGAGGCAATTCCGCCCGGGATCAACCGATTGCGCGGTCCGAGAGAACCTCTCGGACAATCTCCCTGAAGACGGGGCGGATCCGACAGCTTTTCGGCGACGGGGCGTAAAAAAGCGGAGGAAAAATGCCAGATTGGAGAATCAGAGCTGTTCGTCGCCCGCTGCAATTCAGCGGGCACACTGACTCGACCAACCAAATTCTGTCGATATCGAATTGTCAGGGTGAAAGCTGGTCACACTGCCAGACGTCCACACCATCGACTCGACACCTCGACCGGCTTGTCAGAGTCGTTGCGTTCACGCGCGAAACGTGGCCAATTCTCGCCCAGGCGGCGTCAGTCCGGCAAAGACACACAGACCTGGCCGTCAACGATTTCGACGTCGTACCGTGGCTGACACAGCGTGTCGTTCAGGCAATGCTGGCCGTTTGTCACGTTGAACTGCCAGCCGTGCCACGGACATGTCACGACCTGGCCATTCAATGTCCCTTTGCCCAGCGGACCACCTGCGTGCGGGCAAATACCGTCCAGCACGAAAAACGTTCCGTCGACATTGTAGACGGCAAAGATACGCCCTTCGGCCACCACTTCTGCAGTACTGCCGGCCGCGACGTCATCGGATGAGATGAGTGGAATTGTTCTGGACATGCCGTGTTATACGGTCCGAAGTTGAGTTACCATAGTGATCATGACAGCAGACCTTCAAAACTCAATCGCACGCCGGTGGTTCCTGTCGCAGTGCGGCGTCGGCCTCGGGGCAACGGCGCTGTCGCAGTTGACGGCGGGGGCGGCCGAAATTGGTCGGGATCCGCTGGCCCTGCGAAAACCGCACTTCGAACCGAAAGCGAAGGCTGTCATTCATTTGTTCATGGCGGGAGCCCCCAGCCAGCTTGAATTGTTTGACGAAAAGCCAACGCTGGCGAAACTCGAGGGCAAGCCGCTGCCGAAGTCAGTCATCGGTGACCAGCGTTACGCATTCATTCAGCCGGATGCAGCGGTGTTGGGGCCCCGCTTCAAGTTTGGCCGGCATGGCGAATCGGAAGCCGAGATCTCGGAAGCCATGCCACATCTGGCCGAGATCGCCGACCGTATTTGTCTGATCAAGTCACTGCACACGGATCAATTCAATCACGCTCCGGCCCAGATCTTTCTGAATTCCGGTTTCGCACAGCCTGGGCGGCCGTCATTCGGCTCGTGGGCATTGTACGGCTTGGGTTCAGAAACAAAGGACCTGCCCGCGTTCGTTGTGATGAGTACCGGCTCGGGGCTGAGCGGCGGTGCGGCATTGTGGTCCAGCGGCTTTCTGCCGACCATCTACACGGGAGTCCGATTTCGCAGTCAGGGCGACCCCATCCTGAACGTCAACAGCCCGCCGGGGGTGGCGGACCAACTGCAGGCCGACACCTACGATCTGGTGAATGAACTGAACCGAAAGCGACTTGAAGTTGTCAATGATCCTGAGATCGCAACGCGAATCGCCTCGTTTGAAATGGCAGCCCGGCTGCAGGTTTCTGCACCGGAACTGATGGACCTGAAAAGCGAATCGAAAGCCACACTGGACTCATACGGCTGCGAGCCGGACAAACCCTCGTTTGCTCGGGCGTGCCTGCTGGCACGCCGGATGGTCGAACGCGGCGTTCGCTTCATTAATATCTATCACAGTGGCTGGGACGCTCACAGCGATGTGGAGGGCAATGTCAGGAACAACTGCAACACCACCGACCAGGCTTCCGCAGCGCTGGTGAAGGATCTGCAGGAACACGGGCTGCTGGACGAAACGCTCGTGATGTGGGGCGGGGAATTCGGGCGAACTCCGATGGTCGAATCCAATCCGGCATTGGGAAGATCACTCGGCCGCGACCATCATCCTCAGGCCTTTACGATGTGGCTGGCGGGTGGCGGCGTCAAACCTGGCATGACGTTGGGCGCCACGGATGATTTTGGTTTCCATGTGGTTGAATCGCCCGTCCATGTCCACGATCTGCAGGCGACGGTGCTGCATTTGCTGGGGCTGGATCATGAGCGGTTGACTTTCCATCTGGCGGGGCGAGACTTCCGCCTGACTGATGTGCATGGTCACGTCGTCAAAGAAGTACTGGCGTAATGCAGGACGGCTGAATAAACCAATGGCAAAAAAAGGCGGCGGCAAAAGAAAAAGTGGGCGGGGCCACAAAGTTCGCGTTGACATTCGCCGCAACAAACAGACGCGTGCCCGGGATCAGAATCTCACCCATGATCTGATGAGCGACGACGTTGCTGCAGAGGATGCCGAGAGCACCGAACGGCTCAGCGGGAAAGGGGCAATCAGTCGACGTCGTACAGTCGTTGGTGTGGAAACTGACGGTGATCAGTTGATTCGATCGATTGATGCGGAAGGATGTCTGGAGGGGCGGGTCATCAGCTTTATCGGACTGAACTGCCGGGTGCAGGCTGTGGATGACGGTCGACACTACGAATGCACGATTCGCGGAATGTTACGGACACTCGCGCGCGACAGCCGCAGCGTTGTCGTGACCGGTGACCGTGTTCTGTTTCGGCCGTCAGGGGACGACGATCAGGGCGTGGTGGAACGTGTTGAACCGCGACACGGCGTAATCTCACGAAACAGTCAGGGGCGCGAGCACATTCTGGTGTCCAATATTGATCAGATTCTGATCGTGGCGTCGGCCGCCGACCCGGACCTGAAGCCGAATCTGATCGACCGCTATCTTATCATGGCCGAACGACATGGCGTCGATGCCATCGTCTGCATCAACAAGGCCGACCTGCTGGACATTACGTATCTGGAGCAGATCGCTGCTGTGTACGGTCGGCTTGGATATCCGGTGATTCTGACCAGTGCCGTTGACGGTCGCGGTATCGACCAGCTCAGGAGCTACCTGCAAAACAGACAGACGGCTGTCAGCGGGCAGAGTGGAGTCGGCAAGTCCTCGCTGCTGAATGTCGTCGATTCCCAATTGAATCTGGACACGTCGGATGTCAGCGACAGCAATGCAAAGGGCCGCCACACAACCCGCCGTGCCCGTCTGCTGCCAATGAAGAATGGTGGCTGGGTGGCAGACACGCCTGGCATTCGGCAGTTTGAACTGTGGGACATCACGCTCGAAGAAGTGGATGGATACTACATCGAGTTCCGTCCATTCGTCCCGTACTGCCGATTTCCGAACTGCAGTCATACACACGAAGAAACATGCGGAGTCAAGGACGCGGTGGCCGCTGACCTGATCGATCAACGCCGGTATGACAGTTACCTGCGGATTCGCGAAGAGAACATTTTCGTGTGGAAGAATCCAGCCCGTGGCCAGACCTGATAGCAGTCAGGCCGGATCACGGCATGGTCAACGTTATCGGTTGACTGCGGGTGCCGCGGCCATCGGCCAGTGGTACAGCATTCCGTAAATGATCACGCCCGTGACGGACACGAACATCCAGATGGGAAACGTGATCTTCGCCAGCTTGCGGTGGGCCGTTCGGCGATCGGCAAAGGCATGTTGAAACACGCGGATTGCCAGCACCGGCACGCAGGCCGCCAGCACGATATGCGGCCACAGAATCAGCTGATACACAACGCTGGCAATTCCCTGTCCGGGAAAGCGTTTACCGTGTTCGCCCGTGTATTTGCCCAAAGCATAGTGGTACGTCAGATAACAGGCCAGGAACACTGCGGATGTCAGAAACGCCGAGACCATAAAATTGCGGTGAACCTGTTCCTTTCTGTTCCTGATAGCAATCAATCCGCAGATCAGCAGGATTGCAGACAAAGTATTCAGGCTGGCGTTGACCGGGGGCAGTCGCTTCGCCCATGACGGCAAACGCTGATCGATTTTCGCATTGTGTGCCGCTGCAGAAACGGACGTCGGGGGCGTTGAGTCTCCGTCCGTGTTCGTTTCATCGACGGAAGGTGAAATGCTGCCACCGTCGGGCTCATCATTTGAGGGGGCTTCGTCTTTTTGTTCGGATTCTTCCGCGTTGGCAGGCTGCACCTCAAACTGAATCTGCAGTGGGTTTCCGTCGGACGTTGAGAAACTCAATCCTGATGTCGGCGCTGGATGCGGGAATTCGTCGCGGCCGGTCAGGATTCGGCGAAGCTTGATCATGTCCTCTGGACGATTCACCAGGACCACGCGATTCGAATGGGCGACTTCAAAGCCTGGCCGACGCGTGTCACCCAGGTTCTCTTTCACATACAGTCCAAAGCCTTTGACGATCAGCTCGTAGATGTGCTGCTGACTGCCTGTCAGAAACTTCCAACGATCTCGGTCCGGAGACCAGATTTCCGAATACGTTTTCAGGACATCAACATCGTCGTATTTCGGGTCAACTGTGAAACTGACGAATGTGACATCCGCCGCGTTTTCCGCGACGCGTTTGTCGTTGTGCAGGTCCATCACCGCTTTGGTGATCATGGGACATGTGCTGGTACATCGAGTGAACACAAAACTCGCGACCCAGCGTTTGCCTTTTAAGTCCTTCAGACCCAGACTGTCCCCCATACATTCCTGCAGCTCAAAGTCGGGCAACGTCTTCGCGGGAAAACTGATTTTGACAGACGATTGTTGTTCACCCGGTTTGATCGGCGCCAACGCTGTGCCGTTGACTGGGGCGCCGTTCGCGGATTCTTCGGTTGTCTCTTGGCTGCTGCTGTTCTGTGAAACGGCTACAAGACTGGCGATTGCGACTACCCACAATAAACTGCCCGTTACGAGCATCAACTTTGAAATCCCACGTCTTGCCATTGTGTTCTGCTCGGACATTTCCAATTACCTGATCAACATTTACCTGCGGCACACCATCGCTCTCTTCGTCGGCATTTTACGGCGTGGCGAACAAATGTCAGATGCCTTTCACGGGGAGGCCGGAGTGTCTCTTGTTCGGGAACTGTGGCCGAGACCTTCCGGACTGTGCCCCACCCAAACAGGGGCCAATGCTGGCCGCATTCACATTGTTCCTACCCGCCCGGATCTGTCGCGGCCACGGACTTCCGAGGCAGCGAACCGGGGCAACACCGGAGGTTGAGAGACCACAGACCTCCAAAACGGGGATACCGGGGAATCGGCGGCTGCCGCCTGGAATGACGCGAACCGGCGCAGAATTCGGGGAGATGGGCACTTTCCGCGGCAAAACCGTACAAATTGATCGGTTGGCGGCTGAGTTTGCACTTCTGCAGGGATTCCGATGCTGCGCGTTTGCATCCGCAATCTTTGGTTGCGATTATCTCCCAACACTGGGAGTTCCTGATTGTGAGACTCCCCTGTCCATTGAATCATACGTTTCGACAACGAGCCAATCGTCTGTTCTGCGAGGTCAAATAGTGCCGGACCCGTCCTTTCTGAGTAAATCGATTCTGATCGTCGAAGACGAAGACATCATCCGGGAGACATTGTCAGAATTTCTGTCTGGCGAAGGTTTCGATGTCGAATCTGCTGCCAACGCAACAGATGCGCTGAAACTCGTTCGGGAGCGTGACTTCGACGTCGGGATCTGCGATGTGCAGCTGCCCGATGGCGATGGCGTACAATTGATGCGACGTCTGCACCGACTGAATCCAGGCATGTTCGTCCTGATCATCTCAGCCTACGCCACCGTGGAAAATGCGGTTGGTGCGTTTACGGCCGGAGCCTTTGACTACCTTGTCAAGCCGGTCATTTTTGACGAGTTGGTCAATCGTCTAAAGCGATTGTTTCAGTTTCAGGATCTGTATCTGGAAAACCAGCGGTTGCGCAAGGATCTGGATCGACGCGCAGGATTCGATCAGATCATGGGCAGCAGCCGAGTGCTGCAGGACACTCTGAACACGATTCGCAAAGTCGCCGCAACGAATTCCAATGTGTTGCTGGTTGGTGAAACGGGAACCGGAAAAGAACTTTTTGCTCGCGAGATTCACACAGCCGGTCCGAACAGCGAAGAAAAATTTCTGGCCGTCAACTGCGGAACGCGACCTGTGGAATTGCTGGAAGCTCAGTTGTTCGGCATGGAAGGCGGTCAACCGGGACTGTTTCGAACGGCCGGCACGGGCACTGTCTTCCTTGACGAGATCGCACAACTGCCGCTGGGTACTCAGTCAGAACTTCTTCGAGCCATTGAATATCAGGAGATCATGCCGGCCGGAGCTTCGGAAACCGTGAAGGTCACGGCTCGAATCATCGCGGCGACCTCGCGTGACCTGATGCGAGAAGTGACGGATGAGAATTTCCAGGAGGATCTTTTCTATCGCCTTGACGGCGTCAAGATCCGAATACCACCACTGCGGGAACGACTGGACGATATCCCGGAACTGGTTGAGTATTTCATGACGCAGCATTCCGAAGCGATGGGCAAACGCGTCACCGGAGCATCCAGTGAAACGATTCGCACCTTGATGGCCGCACACTGGAAGGGCAACGTTCGACAACTTGACAACGCCATCGAACGAGCCGTCATGATGTGTGAAGTCGATGAAATCCAGCCGTCGGATCTTCCTCCGGACCTGCTTGGACTCGGCACCAGTCTGCCCGACACCGACGACCTGCGTTCTGCCCTGCGACACTACGAGCGGCTGCACATCACCCGTGTTCTGAAGCAGTGTCCGGACAAGAAAGAAGCTGCCAAGCGTCTGAAGCTGGGGCTGTCCAGCCTGTATCGCAAGATCGAAGAACTCAAGATCGAGTTGTAGCACTTCCCGGATTGATACTGGCCGACGATTCACTTCTGTGAAATCGTGACACAGCAGGCAGCAGAACGTGCTCAGCAGTCATGCTTCCATCGATCCACGGGCAGTGGATTTTTCATCCTTCGCATGATGTCGAATTGCTGAATATGAACGTCGACGAAATCAAAGCGTGTATTCCGCATCGGTCGCCGTTTCTTTGGCTGGATGAGGTCACCGAAATCTCGGCCGATCGCATTGTTGCAATGCCTGTATTTCAGGGACACTATCCGGACTTTCCCGTTTTTCCGGGGGTGTTGCAGTGCGAAGCCTGTTTTCAGGCGGGGGCCGTGCTGATTTCGAAGCTGATCTCGGTCGAAGACGCTCAGGTACCCGTTGTCACTCGCCAGAATAACACGCAGTTTCGACGCCTGATCCGCCCTGGCGAAACCATACAGATGGAAGTTGAACTGACTGAACGACTCGCGAACGCCTTTTATCTGAAAGGACGAGTCAGCGTCAGCGGCAAGGTCACGGCTCGGCTGGAATTCGTGTGCACCACCACGACCATCGAATAGACA